>Ga0157363_1005705_pt1 | contig 11640 bp, 6 predicted proteins | sample AttsexASBM1_FD_111477 | JGI IMG/M metagenome (GOLD analysis project Ga0157363, IMG submission 111477) | Fungus gardens microbial communities from leaf cutter ant in Ribeirão Preto, State of São Paulo, Brazil - Atta sexdens ASBM1 | ecosystem: Host-associated > Fungi > Mycelium > Unclassified ...
AAGAATATATATATATATATATATATATATATATATATATATATATATATATCAAGATTTAAAAATTATGATACTTTCTGAAATTAGAATTCTAGAAGAAAAAATGGCGAAACCAATTAGAAATCGGGATAGCGCTTCTCTGTTATATCTAGGACTCTACTTTGAATTATTGCGCATCGCTGAAATTGGTTCATTCATTTGGTCTTCTTATATCGTGGAACACTGTACAAGAAAATCAACTCAAAGAACAGACCCCATGTTGATCCAATATTGAAGATTTATTGGTAATTTGTACGTGATTAAAGTCGGCAAACAGGTTGAAGCATTAAGCGGGCGCTAACTAACTTCGCGGCGAAGATCAATCGGTCGGTCGGTTATATTCTAAATGTCGCGTGCGAGAAGTTTCTCGCTCGATTCTGAAAATGTCACGTGCCAATCCGCGCGCGAGTGTATCGTCCGCGATCATAACGAAATTCCTAAAGTGCTTGCTGGGCAGCACTCGGGAATGAGAGAGAAAGAGACGAATGGCAAAGTTAATCGCTGATCGCTGGCCGGGTGAATTACCGACGGGCGCGTACGTAAATCACCGCGGAATCGTTAATTAGGCGGTAGAACGAATGAGCTTTCTGGAAAATGTCAACGCGCGGCTAAGACATCACGGCGAAACGGGACGCGTGATTCTTCTTCTCAACTTCTCAACGACTAGGAGACTCTCGATTGGGACCTTTCGACACGCGCGATTTCGCTCGCTGGCAGTCTCGCAATTTGTCGCGATACCCGACTAGCTAATTTATAATCTCTTCGCTAAGATGGAACTGCGCGAGTCGATAGAAATCGCGAAATGGAAAGCCTATTAGCATCGAACATTCTTACAAAATATCCATGTTCGCTATGTATATGCGACGAAGCGTAGAGTTTAGTGTGGAGATTAAATACTGAGATGATTTCGTCAGCAATTGTATACCAGTTATCATGTACGCCTTTATTTTTATAAACTCGCGAAGGTAAAAATTGTTAACAATGCCGACATGTATCAGAAAGAAAGGGGCCGATTTTTGCTCAAAAGTATAAGGAATAGTGTTTTCTATAGATTTTCTGCTGGATCTGCTGGATACAATAAAATTAAAAAATTTGTAACCTTTTTTTACCTTGAAAATTATGCAGAATATTGAAATTCAATACGCCACATTCGTGTTTAATTTTCCAACGCTACGAACTTTTTAATAATTTTATCGTATCCGGGAAGTCAAACTTTACAAAAAACACTAGTCCTTTTACTTATGTTTACACTTTTTTTAAAACAGAAATTAGTTCCTTTTTAACATTCTCTCTTCGTAGAAGAATAACATAACAATATAATTTTTCGGCGATACCAGTCTTGCCTATTTAAGAGAGAGACGCGCGTTCTCCATTCTCCATTGCTCGATTCAACGCACGAGGATCATGATGAGCAAACTAACTCGACAATTCGACCCAGACGTCTTCCCCGGCGACGCACCTAATTCGACGGCGCGTAGCCCGCTTTTGCTCGAAATTAATGAAGTCGTCCGACCGGGCCGCGGCCTAAGCGCAGTAAATTAGAGGAACACGCCAACCATTAGAATACTTAACGAGGACATCACGGTGGGACGCAGCATGCGCGGGTGTGATGATGAATCACCGCCAGGGATAACTCGCCGCTCGCGCGCGCCCAAGAATATTAAATTAAGTGTACTTATTGTTAGCCGAAAACCTCATTCGTGTCCCCTTTGCCGGATAGTTCTTCTCCGGGTTCCTCCTTTTTTCTTTCTTTTTTTTTTTTTTTTCATGCGAGAAGCTTGAAGAGTCGACTAGCCGGAACCCGAGAGAAACGAGAAGTCGCTAGACGGGAGAACATTGTCGAGCGACAAAAGCGTTCTCCTCTTTTTCGCGAGAGTTCTTTCTTTTCTCTTCCTTTTTGTCTCTCTCCGCTTTCCTTCACCGCAAAAGTGTTCTCGAGAAAACTGAAAGCACCGTCGCGACTGTTTATTATCAGTGAATAGGGCGGAAAGATTCGGCACGACAAAGTGCGATTTCGACAACGATCGATTTGCACTCTTTTTTTTTTCTCTCTTATTCTCTGCCCCTCCTTCTTGTGCGGAGTCCCCTGGGTCAACGTTTCTCTCTTTCTCTGTCTTTCTTGCGGAGAGTTGAAATATACAAAATGAAATATGAAATAATGGTTCGTGCCTTGTGGCTGGTTGAAGGCATGGGCGCACCCATATCTACGCCCCCATGCACCTATGTATCTTTACAAGATTGTACGCATAACTATATGTATATATGTGTGTGCGTGTGTGCGTGCGTGCGTGCGTGTGTGTGTGTGAGTGTGTGTGTGTGTGTGAGAGAGAGAGAGAGTGTGTGTGTGTGTGTGTGTGTGTGTGTGTGTGTGTGCTCGCGCGCGCGCGCGCGTACATATTTATATTATACATTTATATATATTTATATATATTTATACAATAAAAAACATACTAAATTTTAACAAGTCATTTGTTTGAATAGTATCAAATAAATATTTACTAAATGTAATGATATATTTATTTGGTACAAAACCATTAATTTAATTTAATAATCATTTTTTATTAAAAAAATCTTTACTTATTGTAAGTAAATATTTAGCAATATCTATTCTGATAAATATTTATTAAAATTTAGTAATATTTTTTCTTATATTTATACATTTCTTTATGTTTATCACACTTCTATATGTTTATCTATGAAATGTGGTGCTATGGCTCTTCACATGTCACTCTCTAAAATTTTTAGAATAAATGTCATTCTGAAGAGTGAAATTTCACTCTTAAAGATTGAAAATTGAGCCATTCTTTTTCAATTGTCTCTTTAGAATGAGATTCCACTCCAAAGAATTTAGAGAATACGTACACATGCGTGCACACGCCGATATCCGCGATATCTACCTCGCGCTTTTTCTTTTTTATTACGAACATCTTATGTTCGTATTAATCCTTATACCTCACTTAATGATATTCCGGCCTACCATGTTGGCATATTGAACGCAACTAAGGCAGATTCCAGGCTTGGTCGTCGGACCCGCCGCCGCCGCCGCCGCCGTCGACCAAGCCCACCTGTAAATACGTATATCCGTACGTATATATACTCCGTGTATATGCGACGGGAGGAGAGATCATTTCTATGCTCGTTTTGCACTACGTATATCGGGGTTATGAAGAAGAGAAAGATATCTCTCTCTCTCTCTCTCTCTCTCTCTCTCCCTCTCGCGAGTCGAATTAAGCGCGTCGTTAGCCAAAGGAATCGACCGATGATTTTATCAAGATTCGGGATATCGAGATGTATACATTGTGGCCTCGCCCCATTATTGTCGAAGAGCGTAATTTATCGAGAATATTTATGCACACATGCGAGATTTCGCATGTATAATTGTTATATTAAAACGCATGCAGTGATGATGACTACATACGATCTAAAAGGTCGTCCAATGAATTCATTTTAAAGAACGGTGAATAATGAAACTTTATGTTTCTATTTGTTTCTCGAGTATTGTTTCAATCCATCAAAGATTCCGTTTGATGTTTTTTCTGACTGAACAATTTTTTTAAATATTCAATGCGACACATTACTATCTGCTTTAATTATATTGAAAGATTTGTAAGTAGCATTTAGAAATATTACAAGCTTTACATTTTCAATTAAAAGGATAATTTTACAATCATCTTTTAATTAAGTTATTTATCATTTATTTCTATTTAACGTTAACATATTTGCAAGTTTTAGCATTGTCAATTTGTAAAAATATCAAAATATACTTTGTTCAACGAGAGAATGACCTCGATTTGCGCATACCAGGCAATGTAACACTGTACAACGCTATGAAGATCTACACAAAATGGGCAAGTTTTCGTTCGATCCGAAGTCATTCTCTTGAACAGAGTATAGGTATCTTTTAAAAATTTTTTATGTAAAAATATTGCATCTAAGAATTGTAGCGACATATATCCACATGATACATAGATATATTCGACAATTTATTACATTACATTATTTGTATTTTGACTGTTTATGCGGCACAGGAAGTATCGGAACACTGGTAAGGATAATTCTGTACATACTGTGTGTCGCTTAGGTCCGATTGCACCAACGTTACTTTGATTTTAAGCAAGGTTTAAAACTCTTTCTGTCTCTGTCTCTTTTTGGCTTTAAAACGAGACAGATAGAGTTTTAAGTCTCGCTTAAAGTCAAAGTGACATTGGTACAGCTGGGCTTTAATCATTTTACATACAGTTTCTCTCTCTTTCTCTCTGTCTTTTATTTGACGAGGCTTTGTTCGGATTTCTCACAGGAAAGAAATGGCGAGGACTGACACCGCAAGACAGGAGGCCTTACGTCGAGGAGGCTGAGAGGCTCCGAGTCATACACATGCAAGAACATCCGAATTACAAGTACAGGCCGCGACGTAGGAAGCACGCAAAACGGACACCCGGTGCACCGTCCTCACCTCCCTCGGCGACCAACACCGCGGGCAACAGGTCCAATCCTGCCGGCTCGGCGATTCATCATTCCATGTAAGTCGATACTCTGACCTGTACTTTCTGCTAATGAAGGTATGTGCGAGCTAACCGCCGCGGTTAATTGAGAGATTCCGGCGAGATTTAAACGATGAAGCGCCGACGACGGCATTATGATTTCGACGATTAACATTGTTCGAGACTTAACAATGTTTAGACGTGTTGAGTATTCGTCCCCTTAATAGGGAATGTAAATATATCACATACTTGTGTACAATTATAAAGCGACAATGCATTTATGTATCGTGATCGAAATACGTTTTAAGGTCCAAGATGGATAGTTACCAGGGCATGTCTCAAATCCCATGGGGTGGCCATTCCCCGATCTCATCCCTGTATCATCAACAGCAACAGCAGGGTATCCAGGAGTACAAATCGGAAAATAATTCGCTCTACGGCAGTCCTTATACGCCCATCATCCACACTCCGGACATATCTCCGGTGGCCAGTCCCGAGCCCGATGGTAATTTTTTTATATAAAAAAATCGACAGATAATTGAATAAATTTCTTTAAAATCTTTGTTTTACGTAAAAGCTAAAATATGTTTTTCTTTTTTTTTTTAATCAATAGTACAATCAATTAGATGACTTTTTGTGAAAAACTAAATTGAAAAGGGAATAATATAAAAAACAATACGATGCGATTAAAATAATTATGAAATAATGATACGTGTAAGTAAAATGATTGAGATAATTTAATCTACCAGGTGATGGTGGTCATCTATCGTCCGCTCAAAATCCAGATCCAGAACGAGATCTGATGGAAGGTACTTCAAAGCAACATGGAGACATGTCCGATCAGACGAAACGATATACCTTTATGAGTAGTGACAATCAACTGCACGCGGGTCACGCTAGTAACACTAGCATATCATCGTGTCAAAATTCCGGCAGTTATACGGATACCTTAACGTACAAAAAATCCGTACGTATTCCGCACTTTTAAGATTTCTATATTATCTTATATTATATTATATTCTTTATAATCTTCTACAAATTACATTGAACGAATAAAAATTTATATTTAATTATTTGATCTATACTTCAATTATTTAATTCAAATTAAATTTTTTTTTACATTCTTAATCAATTTAAACCTCGTTTGTAATCTCTTTAAGTCATGCTAAATTAATCCGTGTCAGATCAGATCGAACGACACAAGCAATTATATTTTTCATCAGGTGGGCTATTTGAATTTTGAGAGACAGTCAACGAGTATAGCCGCAGTGGGCATAGCGAACGGTATGATGGTGTCGTGCAATAAGCTCCGCTCCGGTTTCGACAACGTCGGCTCCGTCACGGGCACGTTTTATCCACCAGTCGCCTCGCCGCACGATCAATCGCTGCAGCATTACAGCGGCACGCAGACATCTAAGAGCACAACGAACTATTCGATGCAACCTACCGTCGAGAGTAATTACAATCCGGTCCAATGCGCCAACAGTCGACAGCAGCCCATAGGAATCCGTGGAGCCGCTGAAAGTTGTCCCGGTAATATTTCTGTTCTCACTTACGCATATTAACCCTCAGCTACATGAATGGATCATTGAAATCCGGGTGAAAGTTTTAGTCTGCCACTATTTTTGTACGGTTAATATTGCAAAGTTGAAGTGAGGAGATAAAAAACTTGGAACCTTTTTCTGTCGACCGCCGTGATGTAATTGTTTCGTCGTTGTTTTGATGCTAATTATGATGCAATAAAAGTTTGGCTTGGATCCGTCAAATGTTATTAGTGCTGTATTTAAGTGTATATATTGTCTTCTTATAATTAAAACATATATTTATTGTCAAGAAAAGCATTTTTGCAAGAGAGGTGAATCGCGAGAACGATAGCTCTATTTTCTCGGAGTTATAAAATTGAATAATGTCGAAATCATTATACATATATTTAATATAAAATATTTTCATTATATATTTTTTTAAAGAAGAAAATATACTCGACATATCTCTGATATCATTTTTCTGATGTATATTGTAATAACAATCCTTTCAATCGTGCAAATAATTTTTGGAATGAATCAATATAATGTATTTTCTTTTTCACGTTTCAAAGTTCACGTTTTCGTCTTTTCAAAACACTACTTATTTTTATTTTTATCAAAAATTTTTTTTTAATAATTGATTATTGCATTTTTTTTCATAAATTGTTCTTTAATATTTTTTGACATAATTTTTTAAATCATTATCAAAATCTTTTTATATTTTAATATCTTGATTCTTTATATACATTTTCGCATTTTATTTAAAAAAAATATTTTCTATTGAGATTTGTGATAATTATGGAGCCAATAAAAAACACCGTAGATAACTTGGACCCAGACATGTAAATTAAGATTCTAAAATGAGACATGTAATTGAGGATTAAATTCAAAGACTCGTAAATTTTGACTAAGAATAAAAGGCTCTTAGCGTATAACATAATCACGTGCGCGCGATATTATCCTTTATAAAAAAGAGCAGTTGCTATAAGCAACAGAAATAATTTGGAATTAATTGCTTTTATATTTTTTAAAGAAAATCATTTTCTCGAGAAATGAAAAAATAAAGAAATACTAGGAAATATTTCCGAATGTTCATAGCAAATATCAAAGAAAGTACAATAGAGTTCTCAATAATGATACAATTTTATTAATCAAGTTCTTGCTCTTAATTTTTTATAGGCACAGTAACGCACCGATACCAAATGCATCATCAGGAGTATCAAACGGACGCGTCCTCCGGCCAGCAGCAACAGCACGCGATTCTTGGCAGTCATATCGATCCTGGTATGAGTGCCGAGGATGATCAGCAACAGACGCTCCAGCTGGAAAAATATTTCAAGTATTCTCATCCGACAAGCGTAGCACATTCGAGCCTATCCTCGCAGAATATGTTAGACAGTAATCATAATTACGCCAGCGATCTGCGTTACTACGGGGCACCTCCACATTCTCAATTGGACATATCGAATTCTCAGTGCATCATCGACGATCAGCAGGGAAATAAGGATACTCGTTGTTCTAATGTCGCGATCGGTCACACTATGGAACAGTATCATCCAGGACTGGAGGTATCCAAGTATACAGATCATTCAGTGACGCAACAGCATCAGCAATCACAACCACAGCAGCAGCAGCAGCAGCAGCAGCAACAGCAGAGCATGGAACACGTACCCAAGGCTGACGACGATTTCAGTGTTATACTTGCAGACGTGCGCAAGACTTGCTACAGTAGCTAGTGTTTCTCCTTCTAGTGCATAAAACGATCCACAAGTTTCGGATTAGATTGATGTGCGAATTTCAGGGACTCATTTTTCGCTCACAATCAAGGAGAACAAGACACTTTACACATTTTACGTGGTTAGTGCTACCCGAAATATATCAAAAGATTTTATCTCGTGATAAAAGGTACATTCTTTTCATTAATTTTGGAAACAATATTTTAGCTCAGAATTTTCACGCGAGCAAAGATATTGTTTGCAATATTTCATTTAATTTTCAACACGGAAAATATTTATAATTGCAGTTTTTTTTTGTAACTCCGTCTAAGAGTATCCTCTGTGTATAAACATGATCTCTTATGGATTTCAGTAGAATTGAAATTGCATTCATGCGAGTCAGTGGCGTATAATTGTCGCCTGTCAACAAATTGCAATAAGCGAAATTGCGATAAAAATATGATACGAATATAATAATATGATATAAACAATGATAAATTACCTGATATGATCAAGAATGTCATCATTTTGTTACAATGAGTATCGTTTTATTGAAATTTTTTACAAGATATTAAATTTCTTCAAGATCTCTCCGATATCTTATCTACAATCTTATACTATGAACACTTTAGGACCTCAGAAACGTAATGAGATAGGCGGCTAATGGTGTACGACTAGTGTAGCATTAAAATTGCAGAGAGAATTGTATACTCACATAGATGTCACATTATTTTGTCACATTAGTTTCATTATCAAAGATAACAGTAGCAGAGATATAATAGTGATAGTGGGAGATATTAAATTTTATATTGTTATATTAGAAAACTTTCACATGTCAGAAATATTTTGCATCAGTAAATCTTCTCGTATTTATTCCGAGATAGCAGCATTTACTTTTGGTGCTACACCACTGTGAGCTTTATTGTCCAAAAGCTTATTTTTAATCGTTATAAACGATGATTTCATATAATATATGTTTTTTGTTGTACATAAATTTTTCTTTTCTTGCTCATCAGGGTGACATTTCTAGCAATTTGTGCAAATTGCACATCAAGTTTCGTAGAAATGCAAGTGGTGCAAAATATCTTTGATGTGTATAGAAATGTGTAAAGAATTTTGGGTAAAAACTAAATTATTATCACATTATTATTTTGCTATTATTATATTACCTATATTAATTAACATTATTATTATTATTATTATTATTATTATTATTATTATTATTAATGTATCGTACTTAATAGAATCAATTATGAACAAACATTTACCTCCCCCCCCCCCTCTATATCTTTTTCAAAGAATATTCTTCCACAAAAAAACAATACATTTTTGACGCGTTTTAAATTGTGCATATTGTTTATTTTGTCATGTATGTATCGTACACACCTATAATAGGTACACAATATATGTATGAGACACACGTACATATATATTATATTGTAAAATATATGTTGTCCATATATCTTCATTTAAAATAAATTTCTTATTGAGAAATTTGACAAAATTATATAACTTTTTTCGAAAAATGTTGATATCTCTCATGAAGAAATATATCACGTAAATATATTTATATATTAATATATATTAATCACGCATGATTAAAAACGATTGTTCAGGATTTTTTAATCGCTCGATATTATTAAAACACACATGTATGTATATTGATTCTTTTTATTAAATATATATAAAAAATATGTGTATAAGATATAACATCATGTGTAAAGCTGAAATCATATTTAGTGTAGTGATATCCATAAACTTTACATCAAAGAAGGTTGATATAATGATTAAATATTGACAAATATTTCTCATTTTCTATTATATAATTATGACACTTCTTATGTTAGAAGGTTCTAATATAGCTATATATAGGGGATTTCACTCCTAACTACCTACTAATGGCAGATTCCTGAAATTATTTTGAGACTAAAATTCTAATACCAAAATATCGAGATTATAATAATTTTTAAATTATAATCATAATTATAATTTAAATTAGCAAGTTATACCGTCTAAAATTTACGCGCTCAAGTATGGTACAGTACAAAGTGTTATTGTTACTAAAAATAAAAGCTAAACATGCCTTTTATTAATGTCAATATTACATTGGCGAAAATAAAATTACTGATATTTCTAATTTTTTATATTTATTATGTTAAAAAAAATATTTAGGCTGGACATTATATTATTAAATTTTTTCTTTTCTTATCTCAAAATGATTTCAGAAATCTGCCATTAGCAGGTAGTACGTTAGGTCTGAAACCTAATATAAAATCTTTCACCAAATAAATAGATTTATGCATATATTAAACAACAGGCAAGTGAAAGAAACAATATTAAATAAATTATAAATATTTTATAATATCCTCTCTCTCTCTCTCTCTCTCTCTCTCTCTCTCTCTCTCATAATATAAATCCTTTCTCATTATCTAAAAATTGTTATTGCACATATCGCCCTTTCTAATATCCATTGTAAAGCCACTATTGTACCTAAAATGTCAATATTAAAATCGATATATCAAAGTAAGACTTCAAAATTAATCTTCAAATCTCTTCACTGAATTTATATACATATATTTCTACATAAATAGTGCATTATTTACGAATTTATTCTGTCACATTTTATGTATTAATCCCCATTGATTTACACGTAAATATAATTGAGTGTGACATGTGTTTTTTATCGTAACAGCATGTGTATAAATAAAGCTAACGTCGCTTAATTTATCAATTCATAGCAGAATCAGAATTTTTACTGAGACAAAGAAGTAAAATTGATTCTTTTAACAATATATTCTTCTCTGTGAATTTGATTCTTTTCTTTGAAGTTACATTTAGAACTTAACTTCAAATAATAATCTAAAATCTTCTGTCTTGTGCGTATTACGAAAAATCAGTAGTAAGTGGTTTTGGCATATTCATTTCTGACAATAAGAAAAAAGAGATATTGATCTTGTCGTAGAATTACACATTTTGATATACATGTTTTGATACTTTTAAAGTCTAGAAATTTTAATTAATAGCACATTCAATGATTAAAATAATTTCAGTCGCGCTAAATCTTGTCTCTGTTCGTAGTATATTGTGAATGCTTCAATTTATCACTATTTCTGCATTTATAGCAATCAATTTCTAGAAAGATAATAGATGGCGAGGTCTATTTGGGGAATCGTGCTGAGTACAATTTTCCTCAGTACTATTATATTGCATTATATTGCATTTCTATTTGCAGTATAATGATTGCTAATTAAGATGACATCAAATACTTGATATTTTTTTGTAAATGTTTCGTGAACGTTGGATTACAAGCGTAAGTACGTATATATATATATATATATATATATATATATATTTCCTCTCTTCGTTAATCTCTCTTATATTGTAAATATAAGGTATGTGTGAGGGATTTCAGAGAGCAATGACTTAACCATTATACGCGCACGCGTTAAATGGACAGATTTTGCAGTCTTATTCATAATGATCCGCTACGTATACTCTTTCATTGAAACGTGCAAAGACATTCATTACAAATTGCAGATACTTAACATATCAGTATAAATTGTGATAATATTTTTATAAAGTTTTGCACAATACTGCAAATCTTACATAAACTGTACAATTTTCGGCTATTAACACGAATTTATATTTATCTATCTCATCGATGTCTATTATTATTTGTGTTGTCTCTGCATATATGAATCTGCATTATGTACAATTATAACACATAATGCACACGGCGCACACGGCGCACGCGCGCGCACGCACGCACGCACGCACGCACGCACGCACGCGCGCGCGCACGCACACACACACACACACACACACACACACACACACACACACACACACACACACACACACACACACACACACACACACAAT
>Ga0157363_1005706_pt1 | contig 11639 bp, 3 predicted proteins | sample AttsexASBM1_FD_111477 | JGI IMG/M metagenome (GOLD analysis project Ga0157363, IMG submission 111477) | Fungus gardens microbial communities from leaf cutter ant in Ribeirão Preto, State of São Paulo, Brazil - Atta sexdens ASBM1 | ecosystem: Host-associated > Fungi > Mycelium > Unclassified ...
ATAACGGATGTGTGATAATTTTATTAATATCCTATATATCTATAAATGCATTAATTTAATAAAAATATAAAAATAATATAAATATATGTATAGCATTTCATACATCCGTTGTCTTAAAATGGACAAGTTAGAACAGGTTAGGATAAACTTAATCCTGGATGCCTTCTTATTGTTGAATATAATATTGTGCATGCACTGTTAAATTTATAATGTTATGTTACACCCAGTTTGAGTTTACAAAATGAACTAATGAATTTTATGTATGAATTTACAATTTAATTTTACAATTTAATTTTATGTATGAATTTACAAAATTTGAACTAAATTGAATAATCTTCCTTAATTAAATAGTTTTATTTTATTCTTATAATTAAATTAACGAGATATTGTGTAAAAGTCGCAGTGGAGACATATAGGAATAATTAGAAATTTTTCCTATATGTCGCCACTCTTTTATACAACATTTCGTTAATTTAATTATAAGAATAGAGTAAAACTTAGGAAGATTATTCTCTCTATTTAGCTCAAATTTTGTTTACTAATTATAAATTTACGTTAATATGAACGCTTTGATGCAAAGTAACTCAAGCTCGGTTTGATAATTCAAGCTCAAATATGTAATATTCAAACTCAGAAATATATAATAAAAAATATTGTTTCGATGGTTATGTTTTTTACAATATTGAAGTAACTCGAGAAAAAAAATTTTATATATAATTGTCTAAAATTATATATATAATTATATATATAATTTTATATAATTATATATAAAATATTTTTCCCGGGAATACATTTTGACACATTTGGAAATAAAAATAAAAAAGAATAAAATATTCGTTTTGAAAATATATGAAATACATACAATAAAAAAATATTACAATAAGAAAAGTTTATATAAAATAATAATTAGAATAAATAAAATTGTTATCTATAAATATTATAATAACTGGAAAAGCGTTTGTTACAGTGTAACAAATAAATATTATTTTATTAATTTTCTTATCTATCCTATTTCCAAATATTTATTCAGGATTAAGTTTTATACAAGTTGGTGCAGAAAAGCAACAATATCAATACATACACACATACATATGTATAATATATATTATTTTTAAAAAAATTCCTTCTATTGTTTGATATTTATTTATATATGAAATGTAATTTCATGTTACTGATGAAATAACAATGAAAATTTTAATGTAACGCATGTAATTTATTGATTTCGCTTTTCTATAAAAGACATTTTAAGATTATTAATTATTATTGTTTATTTCAATGCACTGATTTTAGCCGAATCTTTTATAACTTATCCATATGTAGTAACTGGATTTTATACCAGTTAAAATAGTAATGATGTAAGATCCAAAATATACATTTCACTAAGAAATAGAAGAATTTTTATCTCATAATTATTTTAAATTAAAATCGCATTCAGAGTTTTGTATAACTTAAAATATTTAATATTAAAATGATAAATTATACAAAAATGATTCTAATAATTTTCAGAATACAAAGAGATATTTATTAATGCAAGGGAAAATTATTCCTTTTGGATCTTACATCATTCATCTGAATTTCTCATCTTCGCATGCTTTGAGATGAGATTCAGCAACGAATCGTTCGAAGCGTTAAAAATACGTACATGGGCCTTGAATTTAGTTTATCGGATGATAATCGATTTAGCCATTTTCATTTATTCAATTTATTTCAATTTATTTTTAAATTAAAGTTTTGTTCTTTATATTGTTTATTATGTTTATATTAATTGTAAGAAATTTAATCTAGTTTTATAATATTCGAAACTTTTGAAATCAAAACGTTGATGGCTTAAAAACTTTTTTTATTTAGATTCATTTTTAATCCTAATATTTATATTTTTCGAATAAACGCGACATTTTATAATATTAATAGAATTATTATTATTATTATTATTATTGGTAATTATTCATATTAATATTTAGTCAATTTTATTAATATTATGGCCTCTTCGTGACGCGTTCGTGTTTCGCGCATCGTACAAAAAGCGTAAAATTTTACGCTTATTGCCGATGATGAGTCGGCAGCAGTCGGCAGCAAAAAGGAATATTTTTCCTTATTGTCGATTTCTGGCCAGAAGATTATAATGCCAGAATGTTGGCCAGGAGCAACGAAAGGTGAGTTCAATCTGGCCAGAAGAAAGAAGAGTATTTATTGTAAGAGTATACTAAGTAGTTTGGTGTGTAACACCAATTTAAGTTTTTAAAACGAACATGTACACTAAGAAAAAAAATTTGTTTAACGAACTAAATACATTTAGTTGTTTGCAGATTTGATTATTTTATCAAATTTTGTTTAATCGAATTTAACCATAGTCTGTTTAATGAACTGTTCAATATTAAGCAGACTACGGTTAAATTCAATTAAATAAAATTTGTTGAATTAATCAAATTTGCAAACAACTACATGTGTGTAGTTAGTTGAATAAATTTTTTTCTCAGTGTATAAAGATAAATTAAATATTCGGGAGGGTAACTTGCTCGCAAATTGCGAGTTCTTATATTTTTTTTAAATGTTTCTTAAAAAACATTTAAAATACAAAAATAACCAATAAACAACGGGACTAATGAGTCAGCGCGAATAATCAAGTGCAACTTTTGTAGATTTTTTTAATTTATAAAACGCGTTTGATTATCCGTGTTGATTCTCATTAGTCTTGTTATTTATTATAATTTTTTTTGTATTTTAAAGATTGAAATCCTATTTTAATAATTACTATTTATTATTATGATCGCGATTAGATCATCCCGCTTTATCAGCATATGATAGGAGATGGTTAGGTGTTAACTGTATTCAGTAAAGAAAGCAGCTTTGCACTGTTGTAAAATTCTTCAATATGATTGGTTTATACATTTAAATCCATAAGGAACAAAAGCAAAAATCAATTGTATTAAAGAATTTTTTTCACCAATTCAGAAAAGCTACTTTTTCTGATGAATGCAGCCATTAATATATTACATATATTCGCGGTGTTATTATATACTATTATATGAAGTAATGTAAGTGGGAATACATGGATGAAGATAGATATATTCATCCAAATAGGCACAAATAAATAAAAAATACGGATAGGTAGGACAATAATATGGATAGGTAGGGATAAACACAACCATTTAAATTAAGAAATTAAATTATTACAAATTAAATGACACTTAAATAAATTTCGCGATCGGGTAATTAAATTTTATTTAAAAAATAAAAATGTTAATATAATTAAATTTAAAAATATTACATAATAAATCTAAATAGTAAACTATATAATATGTAGGTAGGGATATATAGACATTATCTGTACATATTTGATAATTGGAAAGGAGGGATTAAAAATTAAATAAAATTTTAAATTAATTTTAAATTTTATTTAATTATCAGCATTTCAATTGTCAAATATTAAAATAAAAATTAATTTTAAATTTCATTGCCTTTTCAGCTCTTCTGAAATTAAATTTTTTTGTAAATTTCTATATATGTACAAATTATATAACACATTAATATCGTAATTAATTTTATTATAAATAAATGTATGTATGATCGTATTAGGTACGTGATATAGAATTTATGTAAACTATGTCCAGATAAATGTTATCATAATTACTTTTGTAATTTGCACAATAATTACTAATAAATTATATATTTATTGAGATGTATATCAGTATTGAATATCTGTTCAATATAAATAGCATTTATCTTGTCGCAGTAAATCAAATTTTTTGTTTCTTTATTGATATAAATTACACGAAATCGACGAAACATATGATAACAAAAATCGTTTATTGATTTAAGTTTGACAAATATTTAATCTTGAAACTTTTTTTTAATTTGGATTTTATTTTGAAGCAAAAAGTTATTAATATTTTGAGTGATTTCTAATTAAAAATTTGATATTTAGAATAATCGTCAATTTTTCTTCGTATTTATAGTAGTACATATACTTAAATAAATCATAAAGATTTGAGCTTTGTGAAACAATAATTAAATATTAATTTCTTGCTTGCTTTTTGACATTTACATTTTTAACATTATAGAATTATAACTTATATTTTAGTAATTAATTTATTACATACAAAGATCTCATCGATATCTCTCGTGTCAGATGGATAGTGAATGCGTGGTTTGTACCGATGGAAAGTTGTAATTATTTTCATCATGGAGAGTTATTCCTCGTCGCTTTCCGTAAAATCCATTCGCAAAGTATACTTTAGGTGTTCCGTTGGAGATTCTTGTACAAGATCAAAATTAATCCTGGATTTTCTCGTTAATTTCTGGAAGTAATAATTTTATCAATGATTCAATAACAATTTTTACATATTTTAAAGTTTACATATTTTCAGTTGTGAAATTAATTCAGTGTATATTTTAAGATATAATTTTCATTCTTAATTTTATTAAATGTTCTCCCACTAGTAATAATGTTAGTAATAGACTGTCTCAATGATAATAGAAATTTAATATGATATAGAATATAGATAGAATGATTATTTGTTTAAATTCAAATTATTAAATAAATAAATTTAAGTTTTATACAAATAATTTGCTTATTTTTTGATGATTAAATAAAAATGTGGTTATAAACGTGTATATTTAATTTTCTAATTGTTATTATTATTTAAAAAAATTATTTAGGTACTGGACATCTCCCGTCACAGAATATTATTAATTTATATGTATGTAATTTATATGTATATTATATATATTTTTTTTATGATAAAATATATGCAGATATTATAAGATTATATTTAACAAATTTTGATTTTTAATTTAGATAATTTTTACCAAAAATGCTTTATATTTTTTTAATAATATTGTAATGAATACACGAATTTAGTTAAAATTGTGTGGACACAAAAAAAATTCGAGATAATTCGAATGGGTACTCTCATATTAATGGGATATTAATAATTAAATTTTTGGAAAATACAAAAAATAAGAAATTGTTAAATTTCATAATCAATTATTTAGTATAAAAGTATAATTCTTTAAAATCTCATTATTATCAGGTTCGATTTATCTCGAACAGTTGGTACCCGAGAAACTTTTGTACCCATACATATAAAAAATTACAATAACGCATGTATTTTATTATTATTAAATATATATTCCTTTGTAACCACTATTCCATAAAGAAATCATTCTATCTGTTTATTTTTTATAAGAAATGATTTTTATTTATGTGGCAGAGAAAATATTTCTCGCGAATTTTAATATTATATTAAAGATGTGATAAAAATGTAAATGTGATAATAATTGTAATTGACATGTTACTCAAATTATTATTATCATAAGTAGTCTGAAAGATTCGAGATGCATTTTCCTGTAACAAGATATCACTGGTATTTGACGAATGCTTAACTTTTCTTTGCAAATGGATCTTGTGAATTTGACGTAGAATCAAAATATATTAAGTTCGCTCTCCACTGAAAATTGTTTTTCTTTGTATCGGATACTAATCAGCGTACTACAAGGCGAAGGGATTTTGATATAAAAAAATGAAATTATTGAAATAGTTGTCTTGAACGCGATGAAATAGTGTTGTTATAAATTTATTAGTAACTTTTTATCACGATATTATTAAGTTTTATATTTGCAAATTAATAAATAATAATAAATACGATCTAATTATTAGTATTTCATCTGTGTTTATCAATATTTCATTAAACATTGGTTTAGAAAAATTTGTGTTATCATACGTATTTTTGACGTTTTCGTATAATCCCGCATTATTAAAATTTATGAAATATGCTTCTATATTTTTATTATATTTTGAACAGCATTGATAATTGTATATTGTATTGTAAATAATTAGTATAATTGTAATATCGAATTGTATAAAGGATAATACAATAAAGAATAATATTTAAAAAATTATTGCAATTTCATTAGCGAAATACAATAAAATAATTAGACATAAAAATAAAAAAATAAATTAAAGATGTATTTATAAAGAAAAGAGGATCGCCAAATTGGCGGGGGTGGTGGAGGGCCTCTATAGCTCGTTTTTGCTAAATTATAAATTAATATTAAATTGATAATACATGTTTAGAAAAGATTGAATTTATTAAAAGTCTCTATAATTGCTAATAATTATAGACACTTTGATATATATTAGTAATTATGTTTGGTAAAAACGGGCTGAAAATTTGCATAAAGAAATATAATTTCAATTTTATAAGATATTATAAGAAAAAATTCATTAAATTAATTAACTGTTTGAATTTTCAATTTCGTTTATTAAAACAACTTTTTATTTATATATGTAGGAAATACGAAATTCAATTTTTTTTGTTCAAGGATCCATTAAACGGATTAAACTGTCCCTCCTATAGATAGTCGGCACGCTTCTGTTCTGAGAATTTAGTTCAGAGACGAACCATATCTACAATACTTTCGACGATACGATTTTATCGATAGTATTAGAAAATGTATATAGTCACGTAGTTCTCAAATTGAAAATGTACTGGCGGTAGTGTACAGATCATTTCGACGGTAACAGAAAAAACGACATGGCCTCTCTCAGATTTCTCTCTGATTGAATACGTAGTTAAAAATTTTACTTTAAGCAATTCTTAAGCAATTCTTATACATATAATTCTTTGTATATATTTTCTCAATGCATTATTTATGCCCGTTTCTACTAATGCAGTTTAACTTTAATCTCAGTTCAACAAACTCATTTTTTTCTAGTTTTAAGAATAAGAAAAAGATAAAGAATAAATTGATCCGAAATTAAAATTAATCTGCGTTGGAGGCCTTAATAAGTTGATTGCCGATTAACTTGTTGGTCAAGGTGATCTCATTTGCGTGGCTCCTTTAACACATTTGACATCTCTAATATTCGTTTTCTCCACGTAGTGCGGTATTTCTCATGCTTGAATCACGCTAGAGAGAATCACAGGGAGAGCTGGGAGAGAGATGGCAAATTGCATCACGTGAATGCCCACGTTCAATCAGGACGGGGATCACCAGTGACCAGTTTTCTTCAATCTCTTCTATACCTATGGAGTTTTGACGCCCATACTCAATCAAAGGAGACGGGTCACGTGATGCAGTTTGCCACTCTCTCCCTGTGAGGCTCTCTAAGCCACGTCGGTGGGAGAGACACGACTTGTGGCTACTCCAATCGTATATGACCACGATCGCAATGGCGGCGTGGCTGGACAGTTTTGTGTTATCGGTTGGTTAGGAGTCGATCTGGCGGTGCCGAGTACGTTTAGTCTCCTTATTTAAAGCATAACACGTCGTACGCAGTGGAATCGATTTTTTTCTCCCCTCAGTCATGTACGGTCTCCTGATAGTGGCACTGCTGGATCTAACTCTCGATGGTACGTGCATCTCTAACCTTTTCTTTCATCCTTGCGTAAATAAGCCCGTTATCTGCACGAACGACTGATAACGCTTGTTTTTTTAGTGGTCGGAAGTGTCTCGCAAGCAGAGATTACTAAACATCTGGAATACGGTAGAGAATTCCTGGCGAAGGGTCAGCTACAGGATGCGTTGTCACACTACCATGCAGCAGTTGGTAGGTTGAATCAGGAATTCGCACCCGGTCTTTAAATTTTTCGCGAGAGTGATTATCTTGTTAACAGCTGTTTTTATACCGGAGAGGAGGGCAATGGTCTAAGAATTCAAAGCTGAATTTCTTTCAGAGGGAGACCCGAGCAATTACTTGACGTATTATAAGAGAGGTACAGTTTATTTAGCACTGGGCAAAGCCAAGTTTGCTCTCCTCGACCTCGACAAGGTTCTAGAATTGAAGGCAGACTTTACACCAGCAAGACTGCAACGTGGTAATATTTTACTCAAGCAAGCTCATTTTGACGAGGCTGAAAACGACTTTCACGACGTGGTATGTCATCTTTTGTGTTTGTATTGGTCGTTTTTCAACCAGAGACATAGGTGATTCAGTAAATTACAGACTCTGTAACGGAGTTTAGTCACGAACAATTTTGTCAAAACAAGAGTGAGAAAGAAGGATACATATGTATATACATGTTTGTTAACTTCCAATCAAAAGTTCGCCATTTCATGATTAGACTCTGATATAGACTATAATGATATAGACTGATATAATATCTACACTGTAATAATTACATTAATATAGACTGATAGTATCTACAATGAATCGTTTCATCCTTGCTTAATTCTATGATAAGCCATAAATTAGAAGGAGCTAAAAATTGATGATTGTAAATGGTCAATTTTCAGCTTCTAACTTCTGATTTATGACTAATTGTAGAATGCCTCTAACACTGGCAAGTAGGATGTAATGATTTCTGTATTATATTGTCAACTGTGTCTTTTGCTGGCAAATGTCTGTTATATTTTTACACATTTTGTATATTCGTCTCATGTCGCCTCTCTTTATTCTAGCTAGCATTAGAACCAAATAATAGGGATGCCTTGAATGCCTTAGATAGGTTATATCCAGCTAGAGAAGATATGAAATTAGTCGATATATTTGTGTATAACGGCGATCACATAGCAGCTGTACAGCAAATTACTCGACTCATCGAGATATGTCCGTGGTCCTCGTATCTTAGAGAACGCAGGGCAGAGTGTCATGTTGCCCTTGGGGATTTTATGAATGCCGTATCGGACATACGTTCAACTACCAAATTGTTATCTGATAATACGGAAGGTTTTTTCAAGCTTTCGACGTTGCTCTATCGTCTTGGAGACGTTGATGAGGCATTAAAGTGAGTAATTAATCGTTAGAATAATCGATATTTTTATTAAGACGCATAACTAATTTATCATAAATATTTAGGGAAATTCGAGAATGTTTAAAGCTTGATCCTGATCATAAGCAATGTTTTCCCTTTTATAAGAAGATTAGAAAGATAAAGAAGTTATTACAAGATGCTGAGATAGCACTGGAAGAAAAGGATTATGACGCATGCATTGATCCAGCTCGTCATGTATTAACACAAGAGCCAAACGAGCCGAAAGTGCAATTCATGGCTTATCATTATCTCTGTAAATGTTACTCAGAAAATTCTGAGGCAACTCAGGCGATTAGTAATTGCCAAGAGGCTTTAAATATCAGAAGAGAACCGAGTGTATTATGCGACAGTGCAGAAGCATATCTTGCCGCAGAAATGTTCGACGATGGTAATTTAATCTTATGTTTAGAACAAAAAATAATTTAGACTACCGATAGTTTAAAATAATAATCAAATTTAAAGAGGGAATCGGTATGGTAAGAAGTGCGCAATTCTATAAAGAATACATTAATAATTCAAGATACAAAATAATAAAAAAAATATATCTAATATGAGTCAAAACAGTAATAAAAGCAATTCTTCAAAATTAGATCAATGCAAATGTATTAAATATAAACATATATACAAAATATAAATTACGAAGCTATACAGCCAACATAATAAAAAATCTTTAATGTTACGATACATTATATGTTTCGACCTTATGTTTAGACCCTAAGTTTACTATTTTAATAACTTTGTACCGAAATATGCAGTTTGTGTAATGTACGATTTTTAATTTTGTGTAGATCGTGAATGAATTGTCAAAATATTCTTGTTGCAGAACAACTACGTATTTTTTACGGAAATTACATCTCTACCTACTTACATCTCTTGCTATAAATCATGCCAACATTCCTTTTCATTTTTGATTATTTTAATGTTATATATTTTATGCCAAAGTATATATAAGGACTTTTCCATTTTATAATTGTAATGTAATAAACGAATATTTTTTCTCTTTAACAGCCATCAGGGATTTTAAGGAAGCATTAGAGATAGATTCAAATTTCCAAAGAGCCAAACAGGGATTGCAAAAAGCGCAACAACGGCAAAAGTTATCGGAATCGCGAGATTATTATAAGATTTTAGGCGTTCCAAGAACGGCGAATAAGCGAGATATTATCAAAGCTTATCGGAAAGCGGCACAAAAATGGCACCCTGATAATTTCCAAGAGGGTGATGAGAAGAAGCGCGCACAAAAGAAGTTCATTGACATCGCCGCTGCTAAGGAGGTTCTTACGGATGACGAGAAGAGGGCGAAATTCGATCAGGGCGAGGATCCTCTAGATCCAGAATCGGGCCGGCACCAGCAAGGCTTCAATCCCTTCCAGGAGTTCCATCACTTCCACGGTTCTCCCTTCCAGTTTAAATTCCACTTCAATTAAACACCCTATCTCGTTGTGATAGAAAAATTACTATTCTCAAATTCTAACGCGCATGTATGCGCATACCCGTCGCTTCATTCGCGACGGTATCTTCACTTTGCTCTAGCCCGAATTTCATTTCGCTACCTCGTCGTTGGAAATCGCACATATTTAACCCGTAGATGGACTCGGGAGATCCTATGTGCGCGAATTGTGTCGATAGATCAGTGGCCATCTCGCGATACTGGGCAACGTAAACTGTCTCGGCACGTATCTGATAAAACGCGAAGGTTTAATTGCTCGCACTAGTTCGTCTATTGCAAAAACTTATAAATACAGTACTTTTTAGTACATGCAGACTGAGCGATGAGTATAATCCTATTTCGGTTCACACATTTGTCGCGTGTAATTTTATCATCGCATTATACCAACCTGTACACTACTGGTAAATGATTGAGATCGTGATTATTTCCCACGTGTTGCAATACGTAGGGAATGTACAGTGATCATCACACTGCCACTGATTGCTTCAGCGGCTGTCATTTTTAGCTTGAGAATGTGCGACAGGATTGAGAATAAGTTCGAGAGACGTTATGCCTTTATCGAGTACGATACTGAGCCGGTATATTTATATCATTGTATACTATTTATGCGTATAGAATTCGTACTCGGTAATGTTCAAATAATGTGTAGAACAATGCTGTGCGCTTGTCATGTTTGCATGTGTGTGAGTCAGACTTTCATGTAAATACTGTATTTCTGATATTTGTTTAAAAATATATTTGAATAATTTATACAGATACTTCGAAGGCATTATTAGTGTGTAAAGAAAGCGGTAACTCTTTTCAGTAATAAAATATCAAACTCTCGTCGTTTGTTGAAGTCCTTTTTTTCTTAGATTATTATTTTTTGCCTCTTCTTTTCATTTTCTTTTTTTGGCGTAATCTCTTCCGCTTTTTCAATTGTTTCCACAGGTCTTTATATTTTCCTAATTGTTTTCTTACCATATAACCTCTCCATATCGATTGGATAATAGTTGCGGCTTTATTTAGTTTCTCTTCTTCTTTCAATCTTTTTTCCTCAGCAATGCATTCGTCGATAAATTCCTGTCGTTTATTCATTAAAGTGCGTATTTCTTCTATTTCTAATTTTTGTTCTTCTATTAATTTCTATTAGCGGATTAAGGTATTCATTATTAAACTCAAGCTTATCAATATCATTATATTAAACAATTGATTTTTTTTCTTTTTATTTTTTGTACGTTAAGTTTGTTATCTTTTATTTGTTAATATGTTTATTTTTAGTTAATATATATATATATATATACATATATGTGTGTGTGTGTGTGTGTGTGTGTGTGTGTGTGTGTGTGTGTGTGTGTGTGTGTGTGTGTGTGTGTGTGTGTGTGTGTGTGTGTGTGCGCGCGCGCGCGCGCGCGCGCGCGTGTGTGTGTGTGTGTGTGTGTGTATGCTGAATG
>Ga0157363_1005707_pt1 | contig 11638 bp, 6 predicted proteins | sample AttsexASBM1_FD_111477 | JGI IMG/M metagenome (GOLD analysis project Ga0157363, IMG submission 111477) | Fungus gardens microbial communities from leaf cutter ant in Ribeirão Preto, State of São Paulo, Brazil - Atta sexdens ASBM1 | ecosystem: Host-associated > Fungi > Mycelium > Unclassified ...
ACATACATGTTATCTGGGATAATCACTAAATGAAATTCACTAAATTAGAAAATTGAAGTATAGAAAATTGAAATTATTTTTGGTTATTATTAATTGAACATTTGATTGAAATTATTTGGCAGCTATTATTACATATTTTTTGTCGGCGAAAATAAGGAAGTTCAGGTCTAAGATTTCCCTGAGTTCGAAAACAACAGGCAAACCGATGGCGCATTAAAGAAGCGCTATTACACATTTCCTGTACATTACGTCTTAAGTGGTATTCGCTACAATGCGCTTCGCTACTGATGGCAATTTGTCGATACCGTCTTACCGCGCGAAACATTCGCCCGCGTGAAACTTACGTTCGCGCGATAATTCGCTGAATCAGCGTGAAAGGCACCGCCGATTTCACCATGCTAATTTTCCAACGGCACATTACCCGGTCCGATCGGCACGTTTCGTACGGCTTAATGCCTGCCGACCGGATGCTATTCTTCTTCTCGCAAAACGTCGTGAACTGGCGAGCATAAAGCTTCCACGCTTAGGCGCTGTGGCCATGATCCTTTAGAGTCGCTCGTCTCCGGTTTTTTTTTTTTTTTGTAATGCGCAATCGAGTGACGTAAAGTACACCGCCCCGCAGGCGTTAGGAACCGGTAACGATAGCATCTTAATGGCAATCTTTCTCTCTTTTAATGTGAAGAACTCGAGTTCCTTTTTGCGGAATCGTTCGTTTTCTCGCGATACTTAGAGATGGCCGATGAGAGACTAGTCTGACAGAAACGGAAGACTTAACTCTGTAGAAGCGCGAAATTGTACATGCTTACAGTAGACGAGTATTGCAGCCGATATAATGTTCGTTACACGCTTGATTGTAATTTAAAACATGATTGGAAACAGAATTGATGTAAAATTATTAGGATTAATATTTGTTATATTCTTTTATGTAATAGTGGCGGCAACTATTTTTCTACCAATATTATATCGCTCATTTGCGACAACGATACAACGAAAAAACAAAGTTTTCCAAAAAATGAGCTTTTAAATCATTAAAATTTGTAATATTAATTTTGAAATTTAATTTTGGTGTAGTAATTGATTGTAGAGGAAAAGTCATTTTAAAAAGTATGTTCTTTTTTATATTTCCGTTCTTTTTCTATAAGCAACTCCAAAATGATATAATTTTTGAGTTGTTAAATGAGATATATATATGATATATGCTCGAGTCTTTATTTAGCTTCCAATTTCACAGGAAAAATGAAATATATATTATGAATTTACGAGAAATATGTGTGTGTATAAGAATTGATGAATCTAATAAAACTGGAATGATTTGTAGACCGAAGGCGAGAACATCAGTAAGCTCGAGAAAGCGGATATCCTCGAGCTGACGGTACGTCATCTGCAGAAACTGCAGGCCTCTCGACCTTCCGGATTATCAGTGACAATCGCGAGCGGCGACGAAATTTCGGCGGAAAGCCGCTGGCAATCCGGCTTCGGGCATTGCGCAGCGGAAGCTTACAGATTTCTCTCGTCGCTTCCAGGTGAAGCTGCAGAGAGGCTGGCAAGACATCTCGCAGCTGGTCTCCAAACGGGCCAACAAACAAATTCGCCGGTAATTATCGTTTTCGATCTGTAGGTAATTAATGGATGACACGGCACGAGGGAAAGCGACAAACGAGGTGATCTGTGATCAAAGAATATCGATTACATATTTTTCGCTGATCGCGTCTCAGAAATTCATAATACATTAATTCGTAGTTAAATCCGGCGCGTCACTACATATACTGTTGCAAAAAAAAAAGACTTTTAATTGAGGCATTTCACTTTTCGGTGAAATATTACATCTCTTCGTTTACGGTATGACTCGGTTTGCCAATGCTAATTATTGTTGTTAAAGAGATACGAAGTACGTGTCTCGTATGACAAGTCGCCGCGTGTACATCGAATTCGCGTGATCGTACAATAGACTTATGCGAGGGAGTTGCAACCTACAATTTACCGCAATTATATTTAATACATATACTTCACTGCCAACACTGGTAATTAATGATTAAAATGTGAAAATTATGCAGACAGTATAATATTCACAATCTGAGAAAATATAAGTGTCGTATTTATTATATATGAATCGTTATATAATTAATTATATACAGTAGGGTGTCTTTTGTTACAGCCAGTTATGGCACACAAAAATACTTAAGACATAAGGAAATCAACATGTTGGATTTACTACTATTTACTGCTTGAGTTTTTTAGTGTGTCATAACTCTTGGTATTCTTATGTTTTATGATTATCTTTCAATGCATAATTCTGCAAATTCTAGCAATTCTGCTAAAAGTTTGCTAAATAAATTTAAAATTTTATTCTAAGAAATAAAGAAATTAATATTCTGTACAATACATTGTATCTGTTTTTTTACAAGTTTTTTTATTAGAAATTAATATATTGTACAAGATATTAATTTCGTGTAAAAAAATTTATAAAAAGTAGGGGAAGGGGAGTAACCACGTCTTACGTTTCACGAAGTTGTGCCCAAAAATGGCGAAAAGGGTATTATCGCGATCGAGATCGCAGAAATAGCACGAGTGTTAAGATTTATGATCGCGAAGTGTTAATGACCACCGTAATGACGACAAAAAATGTATTCTCCTCAGTCGAAAGCCAACCTGTTATCGCCTACCCTGGCCAATCTGGATCGCATCGCTAACGTCGTGGTATCTTGTCCCGTCGGCACCTCCGGCGAAATTGACTCGACGATACTCTCCACGAATACATCGCCGATAAAATCCACGCCTCATACCGATAAAACTGTTGCCGGGATCCACGACGCGGGCGCGTCGACAACCGCCTCCTCCACGCCTCGATGTCGGTCTTCAGTATCGCTCGTTAACGACGATGAGAAATTAACAGTAAATTACAGTGTCAAACTGAAGAGTCTGAGAGACCGGCGACCGCCGACGACGATAACGACAACAACAACGATAACGACGACGAGGAATAAAATGAATGACCCGCATAATATTAACGTCGATGACGATGAAGAAATCGACGTAGAACGCGTGGATGATCGCGATCCGATGTGGAGACCATGGTAGCGCGCGAAAATATTTATTATAAAAGATCGAGCATGCATTCCTTATAGATTGTCTATGAATTTGATATTTTTTTTATCTGTAATTGCTTTGACGTATTAGGAAAAGTCGATTTTAATCTTAAAATATTGAGGCATCAAATATGGATCTTCTGATCGAAAATAAAAAAACATGGGGTACGAAATTTATTATTTACTTGTTTACAGGTTTATAATAAAAAGATTAATTTCAAATTGACAAATCTCAATTATATCATAAATAGTATTACATTGTGTAAAATATTTCTCTTAACAAATTATAGAGTTGAGTTATCACAAATAATGAAGAATAAGAAAAGTTATCAGAAGGAAATATGTATACGTCGCATATCACAACAGAATAATAGTTTTTATTCAAGACTATGTTTAAAAGATTTTTTTTTAATTATAATTCTTTTAAATATTAATTTTTTATTTTTAAATGTCTATTATTTTTAATAAGTTCTATGAGAATGTATTATTTGTAGTAAGGTAAGGATGAGAAATAAGATATAATTTTAATGTATTGTAGTTTACAAAGTTTGTTCAATATCATCTTTATATTAAATGTTGATTGCAATACTTTACCTAAATCAATAGACATTGATAAAGAAATCATCAATATAATAATTTTATGTAATATTACATTAATCTGTGTTACTTTGGTACTTGGCTTTAAATCGATAGATAATAGTTTATCTTTAGATAATTTTTACTTACGATTAGACTTGTGATATGTTAAAAAGCGATTTTTTTTATTGTTTGAGTATTTCAAAATGACTAATATTAACATTTTCACGTATTTTATTATTTCAAAGAAAAATTAAACAAATATACTTTAATTCGATTATAATTCATTACTGTATATCTTGTTGTAAGAGTTTTTCATTTAAGACATGTATATCTTTATTACATAAAAAGAGCATTGTAATTAATTTTATATTTATAGCTTATAGTTTATTCGTATATGATTATTTTAAAGAAATTTTGTCGTACATTTATTTATATATTAACGTACACGTTGCTTAACAAATATACTTCGTGCGTGATTAATCTGTGATAGCGATAAGAAATCCAATATTTGGTATTATGACTCGAAAGATTTTTTAATAAAACTTTTATGCCCTATTTTCATGAATATCTGCTTCATTAAAAAAATTCTAACATTTTAATTAAATAAATATCTATTTACAAATAATCTATATTTCTTTAAATATATTAATTCTGAAATTGTAGTTACACAAAGAACATGAAAATTATTATTATCATCTAAAAGAATATTTAAATAAATTATTTATTTAAAAAAAAAATACTATATTTTTAAATAATAATGAAGTAATAATCTTCAATGTAATGTTAAATATCAATCTGATGAAACTGAAAAAACCATTGAGATAATAATATATATAATATCAGTTTAAATCTGTTGTATTAAATTTTTTAATCTTTTTTAACAAACGTTTTTTTTGAGGAAGTTGATTTTTTTGTTTAAATTGTAACTTCATGCATTTCTTAATGATCAATTTGGGGAGAGGGGGGGGGGAGGGAGGGTTGACCAGTTTCTTCAATAAAGAAGATATTCATGTCGCCATCTATGACCATATCTAGTAACGTACTCTAAGAAGATATGAAAACTCTTTTGTAAACATTTATATTTCAATTTTTTCCATATTATAAATACAGATTATTCTATAATACTTTATATAATAATTTTTATTAATATTTTTGTTTGCATTACTTATAATTTTTTTTGCTCGGAAGATAATGAAGATAACGCACGGGTGTACAATTTCTTCTGTCCAATGAATGATAGAAAGGATTACTACTAAGGCTTCTCTCTGATATAAGAAATACTTTTTCATCGTCAGTCGATTATTACACTTTATTATTTTATTACAACTTTATAAACTGTACATTAAAAAAATCAATTTTTTTATATTGAAGAAAAATATTTCTTATAATAATAATTTTTCTCATATTTAAATCGTGTTTGCTGTATATGTTTAATTTTATATCAACAAATGTTATTATATCGACTGTTGTTAATATAAACTGTTCAAAATATGTGTTATTTACTTCTCGCAATAGAAATATTTTAAAACTTATATTTATGCAAAGGAAAATACATAAATTTGATATAATTTATTTGTATAAAATATATACATTGTTACAACTCTATAAGAGAATGATAATATATTTTGAAATTATATAATTTATTTATATTTTTATAATATGAAGAGAAAAATTTTTTAAAATCTCTCTTTCTCTCTCTAAATATATCATGTGGCTATTTATTTATCAATTTTACAAAATTTACAGTGAATATTTATGAATATTTATGAATATATAATCATATACATCATTGAAAGAGTAAACAATTTTGAATGTATTTGACTTTGTATGTACATCCTGCCAATTCTTTTTTTAAGGACGAAACCACAAGTAAACCGCACGCAGGTAGAAGAGAGCGGGGTAGCTCCCGCAGATAAAGAATTTGATGATTGTCGTCTTTCCTTTTTAGTAAGGACAGATAGCCAACAAACGCTTTCCATTGATCGCTATTGTGGTCACTAAATCAAAATGGTGACGTTTTTGTCGGTTTTTGCTAAGGGTTCTCATATAAAAAATGAAGGTGCGATCATAAAGCTTTGCCGACACTATTGTGATCAACCACAGTTTAAGTAAGTATAAGCTTCCTACCAACTACATGTTATAAATGACATTTAAAAGAAAAGGAAATGACAATTCCGTCTGTTATTCTTCTTTCAATTTCTTTTAGAAAAACACTTTTATTCTTTGATTTTCTTCCTATTTTTCTTTTTGAATTTTTTTTCTTTTTTCTCTTTCAAGTTCTTAAACATTTTTCGTTTTTAAATTTTTCTTCTACATTTCTTCCTGCTTCAAATTTTTAGATTTTTATAATTTTTTATTTTTTTCTATTGTTTTCTTGCTTTCTATTTTTTTTAATTATATGTAAAGATAGAACACAAATTTTTGTGTCTTTGCCAATGGCTACATTTTTCATTATATATTTATAATAATTGTATAAATCAGATTTAATATTAATTTAATATAAAATTAAAAAAGTAGTTCAAGGTTAATTTTATTTTATTTTCAAAGAAAATAAAATTAGCTTTGACAATTATTGAACAACAATTCTGAATGTGAATGCTTATAACGATTTGTTTTTGCGACGAAAAAGGCAAAAAAATCATAAAGAAATTATTCTCTTGATCCAATTTATTAAAGAATTCCTTTTTTAAACTGGAAAATCTCTGGAAGAAATGATCTCGCTAAGATTGTCTTGGCAGTTTAGTTGCGCTAATATCTCAATCGTTCGTATCGGTTTTCGTCGGGGCGAGAATATTATTGCTGGTGGCCGATAATACTCTCGCGAGTGGCAATTTTTGCTTGCTGGTCAGAGCCGGTGCACGCACGATATGCGAAGTCGTCAGGAAAGCGCTGTTGCGGCCATTACAACTCTTACCGTGGCGGTTCGCGCGGCGCGTCAAAGAGCGCTCATTAAATGCTGGCAATTAACTGCGGGCCACGTCCCGGGGCCCCGAGTTCTCTCGCTTTCCCGTTCCCCTGGAACCCTCCACCGTGCCCTTCTTGGTCTGGTCGGCGTTCTCGGTCGCTAAGTCGGACCTCGTGTGCTGACGGCGACGGTGGTGGTAGTGATGGTGGTGGTCGAAGCTCAGGTGTAAATGCGAGCTCGAGTCGGACCCACGCGCTTTAATGGGCCTTGCCAACAAGAACGATCGGCATGCGACCCATCTATCACCCCGCGAGCTGTTGTTTAATGGTTTGCATCCTGCTTCGGTCCTATCACCGCCGCCTTCCCTAGAGCCGATGGTGACGTAGCTTCGCGCGGATATAGATATACGCCTATTCGCCTTGTGGGCATGTATGAAATTGCGGATTATTAAGTTCCTACCGACACATCATCCCTTATTCTGTCTTTCGAAAATTGGCTGTACCGTTGAAAATAAGATTTCACTTAGTCGCGCAAGCACCTTCCGTTTATTTCAATTTCTTCTTTGAATTCTCTGAAATATGGGAAAGGTACAATTGTAGTGCGAATTATATTTCGTTTAATTTTACACCGAGAATTTACAGAATCACATTCGTCTCGTAAGGAAGACTATGGTATAAAAAATTTAACTAGATGCAGATCTAATTTAATTAAACTACTAAAATAATCAATGTAGAATGCACTCAAGCTAAATATCAAGATTTTGTTGATGAGCATTGTCATATATAGGAACATGTTGTCTCTTGAGATACATTTATTTTTTTTTAGCAATAACGAAAATTTTAATCATAACAAAAAGGAAAAAGAAATTTTAATATTGACTTCTAAGCATCCATTATTCATTAAAATGAATCCATAAAAATCTTGTCATTGTTTAAAAAAAATAATGAGTCCCAAAATACATATCCCTAGTTACCAGACAATCTCCTCTATGTAGTATAATATTATAACTTGAATATTATAACTTAATATTATAACTTGAATGTATAAAATGCATTAGTTCTTTTTCGTTGATGCTTGTAAAAATGAAAATGGCTACGGTGTTAGTATATAATTACGTTGCAACTATCATTTGCCAATCATTGACTTAAAACTCAATCGCATTCGTTCAGTAAGATCAACACGATCGAGTATCCCACGCCCTATAAGTCTTGCAATAATGTTCTTCATGCGACCTACCTATCACTCGCCGATGATCTATGACTAAAAGATCGATGCATTATGATCTTTATGATCGCACAGAAAAAAAATGCGCGTTGCTGAAACCGGTAATGCGCATACGCATTGGCGCTGTTATCCATGTGTGCATCAGAGAATTTATCAACTTCTCATCAACAACCAAGTCATTACCTTCAAACGTTGTTTTAGATGATGCTCTAAATATCTACTCGTACACAGATATCATAGAAAATGATTTACGAGTGTAATCTGTTGAGAAAGTTCTCTCATAATTAACAGCGGAATCTTACGTTACGTTAATAATACGTGACACTCGCTCTTGCGTAAGGTTAATTACTCGGACTACTTTACTAATTAGAAAGCTTTGAATTATCTTCTGATACCAGAAATAAAACCGAATCTTTGATTGTCGAATATCTGTGTTAATTCTTGCAATCGTTACGCTAATTTTAATGATTTATTTACTATCATAAGATATTACGTACTCTTTTTCAGTTATTCCTTTCGCTTATAACTCATTTTTATGACTCAAATTTAAGTTCAGGTATTTAAAAATTATATGTCATCTCTATATATAATATACATATAATACGTATTATCAATTTTTTTCATATATAAAAACCTAATATAAAATACAAATGTAAAAAAACTATTTTGCTGAGATAAAAAAATGTAAAAATTCGACACAGAAAATAATTAATAATATCACTGAAAATAAATTTTGGACTATCAAAATAATTATGTAGGACACTCAGGCATTTTAAGCAATCCTGCAAAAAGTTTTTACATTCTGATAACCAACTTGAGTCTTAATTTATTTTGATAGTCTAACAAAATTATTTTCAGAGATCCGTGCTAACTGACTTTTTAGATATTTTAGTAACATTTTTCTTTCCAAGTCTCTTTTTAGTAAAAAAGTAATATATCTTTGGAAGAATCAAAGGAAAGTCAAGGTTGTATTTCAAGGCCAAATTTCAAGGTAATTTTTCCAAAAATTTGAATGCCTGTATTCACTATTTAAATTAAATGGACATTTGTACGGCCTGCTGTTCGTCTTTGTGTTTCTAATATTTATTTGCACATCTCTATTGAGTTATTATGAAAAAATCATCGGAAGCATCTCAATACTTACATAAGAATAAACTGCCCCATTATAACATAAAAAACCCCAGTCAAAATAGATTATTGTATGAATTGCAAGTAGACTAACTTAGATGGTCGCACCTTGAAATACACAAACAGAATGAATCTTGCAAATAATTATGAGGGTTGCTGACCTTGGGAAATTTTTTTGTCCCAAAGAATCGTCCTTGGTCCTATTTTTACGAGTTTGTATTGCAGAGCAAATTTCAAATGGCCATGATAGCCTTGCAGGTGACTTTGACAATATCCTGCGAGAAAGGTCCAGTTTAAAAATGGAAGGAAATAATATATTTTTCCAGTCAGTTATAATAAAGATAAGAGTCCGACACAACTTAGAAAAAAGGATATATATGTACAAAGAGGATACCATAACTAAACGCACATGCCAGAAATAATTTACAAATACATTTAAGAGAAATGGAAGATGTTCCACGTCGTGATCGAATGTATCAATAATTATGAGGGCTGCTAACCTTGGGGAATATTTTTGTCCCAAAGAATCATCCTTGGTGACCTATTTTTACGAATTTATATTGTGGAGCAAATGGTCATGATAATCTTGCAGGCGACTTTATCGACAATACCCTGAAGAAAGATTCAGAATTGTTCTGACAATGATAAGGGTGTTTAGAACAATAAATCCTTTTTAAATAAGAAGAAAAGAAAATAAATTATTATCTTAGACTAATTATTATAAATTATTGATTAAAAATATTTCTAAAATTTCAAGTTCACAATTTTCTCAAAAAAATCAAACCAATTTATGGCTTCAGCCAATAGATTGTAACTCTTAATTTTAACAAATATAATTCGCGTTATTCATCTGCCTTATAAATATAATAGTTAATAGTGCATATTGATATTCACAAACCGTATATTTTATTTAAATATATATTATTTCGACTTATTTTCATGCATGCGTTTAAGAAAGAGATTTATTATGTCCATAAGGATCTTCTTAGTATAGAAACGATACCTTCAAGGAACTTCATAGGGATTTCCTTTGATCAAGAAGATAAGTGTTAGTCGCGCGATTGTCCCAAAGGAACGGTTTTTACACAGTGACACTTTTGACACCTCGTCGTCATTGATCGACCTATTATATTCGCATGAAGAGACGCGTGCCCGAGGGAACAGGAATCCTAGAGATCGAACGGGGTTATTTCATCGAGGAACATCTCACAAGTTCGATTGCAGCGAGTCTTGAATTGTGGTTGCCCGAGATTGTTCGCGACGATCGATCCCGGCAGACCGATTGATCATTCGAGTCGATGTAGACTATTCGTAGAAAATCAAAGATTGCTTAGAAACTTAGATGTAAAAGTTATTCGTGACGAATGATCGTCGATTGAGATATGATTATTGGACAGATATATTCGCAAGCGTGCGATTGCAGTCGTTTCATAGCTGTTTCAATAGGTCGACGATGGCTGCGATTTATCCTCGGTCATATAATCTTTTTGAACGAGATTATTACAGACAACATTTCTAAAGTCTCTAATCTATAATGTTCTTTGCTTTCTGTTTCTTTCTTGTCTCTTCTGAAATTCGTTAATTCTTATTTCGGATAAAAAACGAAGAAACAAAATAAAAATCAGAAACACAAGAGATAAAAAAGTGGTAAAAAGCAAGAAACAGGAGGCAAAGAACACATTGTAGATTAGATTTTAATTTCAATTTGCGCAACTACGTTAAGCGAATTTAGAAATATCTCTTTGCGAGTCCGTGAATTTGAAGGTAACGATGGATGAGATACTCCAATCCGTCTCTAGCCCGTCGTGGGAGCGACGATTATTAGAATTCATGGACTTCGGTGCTAATGTCCCCCGAACAATTTCGTGATTTTCCACAGTGCATAAAAGCTACGATGTTTGCTGTCTTTAATGGCATATAACGCCGTTACAGCCTCCTCCACTCGCGTATTCGCCGTGTGACCATCTGCCATTTTTGTCTTTTCTTTTTTTTTTCTTCTTTTTCTTGCTTCCCTCGCCACGATAATTAACTTCGTGTGCGATAATATTCGCGGGCACGCTCATATTTTCCCGAGATTAGCGTGTTTGGAGACAACGGGTGAACTATATCCCGCGTGACAGGTGCGAAGCGAATTTCAAGCATGAAGGTTAAATCTGCAGTAAGAACAGATTCTATATTGTCAGGCAAGACAATGAGTTATTTAAAGCGTTAAAGGGAATATTTTTTGCATATGACATTTAGGCGTAAAACAATTCGTGAAGTGCATTAATGAAAGATGACACAAGTCCAGTACGATATTCAAATGTATTATAATATCTACTATGAAAGGAAAGATTTTGCTGAAATATCTAAAAATTTAGGTAAATAAAGACAATAATTTTGTTGGATTATCAAAAAAAATTATATAGAACGCTCAAGCATTATGAGTAATGGTGTAGGTTGAGACGTTCTAATAATCAGTTTAAGTCTAATTATTTTGATAGTCGTATACAATTCTTATATTTAATAAAATTTTTTCCTTCAGCAAAATTATTTTTTTCATTTAGCGTAATTATCAGTTTTTTGTGCTAGATAGTTCTTGATTACTAAAGTTCACATTTGAATCTTTATTCAAGGCAAAGATTTCTGTTTGGCACTTAGAAAATAAAAGGTTTCAGACGGAATTTTCCTTGAAAAAAATATCTTAGATCAACAAATGATCCTTTTTTTGTAAAAA
>Ga0157363_1005708_pt1 | contig 11638 bp, 5 predicted proteins | sample AttsexASBM1_FD_111477 | JGI IMG/M metagenome (GOLD analysis project Ga0157363, IMG submission 111477) | Fungus gardens microbial communities from leaf cutter ant in Ribeirão Preto, State of São Paulo, Brazil - Atta sexdens ASBM1 | ecosystem: Host-associated > Fungi > Mycelium > Unclassified ...
AGAAGGCCAAATGTTAACGCTTTAAAACCACAAAAAGGCGGGAAGATATATAAAATTTAAATTGTTATTTCGGTTGTATCAAATCTAAAGCTCAGAACTTTTTTGTACACCTAATATATATTGAGTTGTCCGGAAAGTTCGTGCCGCAAAAGATTTAAATTTAATAAATGTATACTAAAATTTAAATCTTCTGCGTTTCAATTTTCCTTCAAAATCGGCACAAGCTTTCTTTCCGGACAACCCAATATATATATATATATATAAATACTTATTACGTATTTACACTATTTCAATTATTTCAATTTCAAACAGATATAAAAGTTATATTATTATATTATGTCATTATTCAAGATAATCGGTTTTTTTAATACATTTGATCATCAAATTTTATTTTCGACGTGCACTGAGAAAAAAATATATATCCTAAATTTTAATAAATATTTATTTGAATAGTACCAACTAAATATTTATTAAAATTTATTAAATATATTATTAATATATATTAAATATAAAAATATATTTATTTGGTACAAGAAATATTTATTTGATTTAACAATCACTTCTTTTTATTAAATAAATATTTATTTATTGTAAGTAAATGTTTTGTTGGCAAATATTTATTTAAGTTTAGGATATTTTTTCTCAGTGTGGAATAAACGTTATATCAATGTCACTTTTCTGACTGGGATTGCAAGCATCGGATGTATCAATTACTCACATAACTAATTGGCTAATTTAAAATAATATAATCTCATTGGTAAAACAGTTAAAAATTACTAGGAACCGATCGATGTAAGTGATGTGTGCAATTGAACTATATGTAAGTGCGCCGCTCTTGCATGCATCTTTGTGTTAATACTTAGCGATCGTTCAATTGACCAATCAGGATAAAGAAATTTATAAATGTACGTTTTATTAAAATTACGTTCATCCATTTTTTTTGTCATATGACAAATTTTTCAAGCGAGTCAATATTGGCTGCAGACAAAGAGATTCGAGAACCTCTATCCCGCAGCCAATCAACAGGCTTAAAAAGTTTGTTGTCATACGATAAAAAACAGACGAATGTAATATTATATTAGACTTAAAGCAACTAACTGGTCAATCGAATTTTTTCATGAAGTATTTGTGCAGCGTTCAGATCGATTCTTACATAACGCATAGCATAACGTATAGAACATAAGAGAATGAACCAATCAAATTCCTAGTTTATATATGAAAGTAAAGTCGTTCGACAGTGAAATGATGTCGAAATGTTGAGAACTTGTTGATATTTGATATTATTTCGATGTCGATCTAAAGTTTGACTTTATTTCAATGTCAGCTTTTCGACATTGATTAGACGTCGTATCAACTATACATTTCTGGGCAATGTAAGATTAATTTTAATTTCAGTTTAATTTACTGTTTATCTTTTTTCAATTCTTACAGTTAAAAAAAGATAAAGTGTAAATTGAATGACTGAGATTAATCTTACATTGTTAAAACTGGATCTAAATTGAATTTAGTCATAGATTAGTTTTAATTTATTTTGACGATTGATAATATTAAACAATGATGATCGAAATCAATATAAGCATTAGCGGATAATAACGCATAATCGAAAGATGTGACTCGAGTACTGTTATATGATAAAATTCACTGATCTGATTCATAGTTTACAATATATGCGCAATATATAATTTTGCACGCATCACTGAATCGTAAAACAACGGGAGACTCCGCGTTCGTATGAAAACCAGCAGTGTTTGTATATGTAGTGGATTAATTCAGTTTTGTCTAACACCATTCATCACGCATTTTATTTTCGCGGCGGATAGTTCGTCGATTTGAACAGAAAAATAGTGAGATTCGGTGGCTGGAGTACTCGTTGCGAGGCAAACTCGGGGTTCAAATTGAAGTAATTAAAACCCGGGTACGCGGGGATCAGGAAAGTTGGCTATTGTCAGTTGAGAGCGTGCGCCTTGTTAAATTTCTCGGTCGAGCGGGATCCTTCGTCGCAAGTGGAGCGAAACGGATGGCCAATGGCCAATGATGACTCTAAACTCTCTCTTCATCCCCTTGCTCCTCCCTCCGTCAAGTCACCCACGATGCGCTTCCGATTCCCTTTCTGTCTCCTTTTTAAAAGCTCCTCTTTCCCTCGTTTTTTTTTTTCTCGTAAAGTTCGTGACTCACTGGCAGTCCTTTCTTGGAAAGGGGATTAAAAAAAAGAGACACTAAGGGATATATCTTTCAAGTTCGAGATTTTTCAGTATCCTTGTTAGTATCGGGATGACTGAACAGTTTTGTTACTATTAACAGAAAATATGCTAATCTTTCTTCAAATCATTTATTTTTCTTAGATTCATCATCCTACAAGAAGATTTATCGAAAAATATAAAATTAAAATATATTTACATCTTAATTATATATGTATTAGTGATTACATCTGGAAAAAATTTAATAAATTAGATAAGATTGATAATTTTTAACAGAAACCAAGTATTGTGTTAATTTAAAGAAATTTAGCTGTTTCTACAAAATACACGCTTTTTCTGCTTTCTAAATAATATGATAAAAATATTTATTTATATCAACTAAACAGTTGATGTAACTAAATATTCATTTATACATGTTTGATAACCAAATATTTGATTATAGCAAAATTTTGATTTATAGAACAAAACATTTTTCCTAATGTAACAGTGGATTAATATTTTGTTTTATGAAATTTAAACGAACAAAAATATTTGTTTATATCAACTAAATTGTTTAGTTGATATAAAAAATATTTGAAGCTGAAGAGAATTGAGCAGAAGTAACTAAATTTTTTGTTATATAATCAAAAATGTAGTTGTTAAAAATATCTTGACTAAACAGTTTTGAAGATGATGAAAATTTTTTTCCTATACATCAATGGTTGTATTAACGTAATCTATTAATTTTTATTGAACTTTATATCTTTTAATTAGCTGTTTTTCTGATTTTAAAGTCGTCAGAAAGAATTATAAATCTCTATTATATATAATTTCTATATAATTAGTGACATAATAAAGATTACGTGATTGATGTCTGATTGTAATTAAAAAATCACCTCTGAGATAAAGAAGTTAACGGAAATACAAAACATCTGAGAAAAACGGGTTAATCGTGTATTTTTGACGTGCTGTCTAAATGCCACTGTGTTGCGTGTAAATATTTAGCAAAACGCTCGCGCGAATAATGCTTCACGTTTCGTATGCCGGCGTGCATGCAGGAAAAAAAGGTTAAATAAATATTAAAGACAAACAGAGAAGAACCGGATTTGAAGCATGTGGCAAACCTAGCTGATGCATATCTGTTCTTTTGAATCTGGACTTTTTCTTTCTTTCTCTCTTTTTTTCTCCTTTTTCCTTTCTTTCTTTCTCTCGTTTACTTTCGTATCCCCGAGGCAAAAAACCCTACGATTTTAGTCACGATGTCACCCTGATGCCTCGTTGCCTCGTAATGACTCTTCGTTCGTTGACGCGATATAATTTGAATCGTGGTATTCCGTGGAAAAACGAAAAGAAAATTATGGTAGGGAGGATTGGTACGTCGTACCAAGGAAGATGTATCGCGAATGAGGCGAGTTTTGCTTTTTTCTCTCCCTCTTTTTTTCTCTTTCCTACCGCTGTTGCCGCGAGTCTAAGGCGCGTTTTCTGTCGTAAGCAGAAGTACTGTCAGAGGACATCCGGCGTTCGTGATACGTTTCCAATATTTCATCGGCTCGTTTGCGTTATTTTGCTAGACAACTCGTCGATGCGAGATCGTCGGCTCTATGGTTCAGCTTCAGGTATCCATGCTTTTTATTTGCCATTGTCATTTTGTTTCTTTTTTTGTAGGATCACTTTACATATTATTACCTATGTAATAATGTAAAATGCCATTTGCAATGGCGTTCGGCTTGTTAAATTGAAAATGGAATCGAGAAATATCGGAAGTGTCAAGCACCGTAGGACATTTTTGTTTCCAACATGAAGAGAAATATATAAATATGTTCCGCGGGTTACTTATCTCTTCTATATTGTGTGATAAGAGATTATTATTAATTTATATATATGGGAATAACATTACAGTTATTAACATTACATTTATTACGTGCACGTATTTAATGGAGTTCAATGCAATGGGACTTGAGTGATCGATAATTGGTGCAGCGAAATACAGTATTAGTCGGTGCGCCACGTTGCCAATGAATTAATTTGTTGTGTGTATGTGCGGGTGTACGTGTGTACATAGTGTGTGGGAGAGTAGGAGAGACAGAAATCGGACTGTTAATCCAATCTACACGCCAAATCAGGAATGATGGTCCGGTAACCGTTCACGCCTTTTAATGATCCATACATTTTGATTCGAGGTAGGAACCCGGCGAGAAACTTGATTTCTACGTTACGTTGGATTAGTGAAACGTGGCGATCATTAGCAGAAAATTAGGTCCCGTAATTGAACGTTTGTCGAAATTTCCACGGGAATTGTTTGCGATTGAAGCATCCACGGCGGCTACACGGAGGTTAACCGTTCGCCGCATACAGGAAATGGGCGTTCTGCGCTGTGTCATCATGCGGTCGTATCGGTTACACGTATTTGGCGCCAGTATGCAGGAACTTTGAGGGTCTAGCGACAATTTTTTTCTAAGCACCGATCTCTCCTACTTCTGTTAATTATTCGTCAAATCAGAACGAGTCAGGATTCTGAAGGGTGTCGCGGACTTTAAAACCGCTAATCTGTTTGACATTCATTTGCAAATGCGTCTTGTCAATTTTGGCGTGTTCTTTTTTGGTGGTCAATATGGTTTTTAATGCACCCGGCAGCAAAATCTAAAAGTATAATATATAATGACAAGCATGAAGAAAGCAATTGTTTAGAGTAAAAATTGCTTATGCACTTACTTCCGAACGTGCACTGAGCCATTTTGCGAAAGACCTGACACTCTCCAGATGCGTTGTGTCTTTCCAGACCACGTCCATCGTTTCTAGATCGATCATCACGTTCTCGCATTGTAGCCATCTCTCTCTCACTCGATTTTTAGGTGGTACGGACCGAAACTTCCAGGGAAGCGCGGTGCCAAAGGCCATTGTTTTGGTCGGCTTACTCTCAGCTTTGACATCTCTGATCAGATGCTTCTTGGTCATGGCAAGCTCACTTGCATCAAAACACTGTCTTGCTGCGGCAACATCATTAGGTACCATCGGCATTTCCCTTATTGACATCTATCTCAAATATAATCGAATATTTTATTTTCTTATACCTCTCCGGCGTAACATAGAAAAGTTTCCTTTATGTTATGAATTTCTGACACTCTCGAAAAAAAAAGACGTAAAAAAAAATAATCTTACGATAATGAGATTTCTGTCATTAATTTAATTGTGTTTTTTCTATTGGAAGGAAATATCATTTTCTCCACGAGAGACTCGACGAGCTTTATTTGAGAAATGCGAACGTGCAATCAGGTCAGCCTTCTAGTACCGCGTTGAAGTTATAATTCAAATCCTGCGTTGTGTGGTTCACCGCTCAAAGTGCGTGTTATCGTTGTTACATCATGCATCGCATTATGATGTTACGCCGTTGTAGGACTATCGCGTGCACGCGCGAGAACGCATTTACGGAGCGCAATACACTATGCGTCTATGTACTTTGTTTCTATCTGTACCTCCATCGTTCTGCTAACATCGGCCGTAAAGTCAATTTCGAACATATCTCCTAGGATTTCCTCGTCGATTTTGTCGGTGTCGCCTAAACTACGTAGCCACTCACAGAAGTCACGGCATATCCTGTTCGTAATATTTCTGGCTCTCATCTCAAGAGTAGCCTCAGGATCGTAGTCTTTAAGATCTGCCGCCGTTAAAGGACGCCAAGTGACAACCTGTAACGATCAGTGGTAATCGGTATTAAGAAACCGAAGACTTTTGCATGGAGCTGTAGAAGCTGATTTTAGCGTACAAACTGATAATGTTATTTCGCATTATCGATATCGTACCTTGCGTCGCGGTTTCTTTAAAAAGAGAACGTAAGGTCTAACTTGATCTATTTTTAACTCATCTCCGTCTTTGGTCGTCGGGGGATGCTCCTACAGGCGTATAAAAGGCTTACTTTCAACTAATAACTCTCGAACGGACAAAGCGTACTGTGTCCGAATAACGATAGAATTCACAGTTAAATGAGAGACTTATTTCCATTTTTGACTTACATAATCAATTTATCGAACATAAAAAATATATAACGTAGCGAGAATGTAATTTCCAATTAGTTTTAATTGAGTTTTATTAAAAGAAATTAATTAGAATCATAAACATGAAAATATAATGTTAAAAATTTGAAAATTACGACAAAATTCTTCTTTAAAAAAATCTAAATTCGTTATAGAATGTATTATAGAATATCCGATAGCAGAACATATCTACATACGTACAATCAAATCGAAGGGAATCGCGCCTTCTATTTCTTCTTCTTCTTCTTCTTCTTCTTCTTTTTCTTCCTCTTTCTTTTCATAAAGTACCTCTTCCTTTATGACTTTTTTTGGATACCAATTCGGCATACCCAATAATGGGGCGACAAAATTGTAGGAATCAAGCGGCAGGGCACGTCTCAGCAGACGAGTATTGCAAGCGGGAGGCTGTTTTGTGGAGAAAACAAGGTCAGACGGGAATTTATCAGGATTCAAATAACATTGCGAATCCACTAGTAACTTTGTTAATCTCGCGACTAGTTTAGCGCGCTTTTTTGTCGCCGTCATGCTAGTGCTGTGTTGTTTTATCATTCGCGAAGAAAATTCGTTCGCCAAGCTCTTCAACATGGTCGTGGTCGACATGTCGTCGCGATTAATTTTCTCTAAAAATCGCGAGACTTCAGCGATCGTCAAAAACGGTAATTCCACGCGTCTCACTGCTTTCATTGAGTCGGAGGAAGTCGACCCTTTCGCGGAATCTATCTCCTCCACGGGGATTACCTTTCCTTGCCCATCTTCCTCCTTGCCTCGAGGAATCTCGAACGTACGTCTCGTAGAATCCTTCGATAAATCCTTGATGCTCGCGTAACTGTATCCTTTCTTCAGCTCGCCCTTTCGTGCAGATTCTACGATTGGCGATATCAGCTGTTGCTGCGACTTAACTTTCAAGAGAGCATTCGGGGTCTTCGAGAGCGTATCTTTCTTCTCATCAACCTTTTCAGATTTCTCGCTGGTTGTTTTCGATGGCAGTCTTTCCTTTGTTGTTTCTTCGTCATCATAATATTCATCGTCAGATTTCTCCTTCATCGAAGTTGCAGTCTTCATGAGAGCGTTTCGCGACTCCATGATAATCGGTTTTTTGTGTCTCAAAGCTCGCAAAGGTTCCATGCTGGGTAGCAAGACCGTAGGTAAGTGACAGGGCGCCATGTTTTTGTATTGGGATGGATCATTATCCAGCGCTAGCGAGGATGATGTCTCATCGTCAGAGGTATGCGCTTCCGAGGACGAAATTTTTGATCGTTCAATGTCCGACGATATTGAAATCGAGCTGGAGGTGGCTTTCAAGCTCTTTGGATCTTTAGATAGCAGACTTTTAGTAGGTTTTGGTGTTTTATCCTTAGATTGAATTGGATCGATTTGCAGCGAAATCTCGGTACCTTCTTGTTCCATTTGAAGCGACGGCGATTTGCTTGACCTATCCTCAACCGTTTCCGGATATCTCAGAATTTCCTTTCTCTGAGAATATAATATCTTCCGCAATTCCTCGCGAAATTCCGGAAGTCCGTCGGAGCTGGACTCGCTATCGTCTTTTGCTTCAATTTCCGTTAGCAATGACGCTCGCGAGGAGACAGCTTCGGTTTCGTTCACCTTCCGCAGGGATTTATGCATGCAGGATAAGCACCTATCACGGTTCTTGCGTCGAAAGCACGAAATCCTCGGAATAGCGTTTAGGAGTTTCGCTGAACGATTTTCCCAGGTTTCGTACTTAGCGAACTTCGTGCTAAAGGCGGACTTCGTCAATGATTTTGCGGGAACCATGGAGGATTTGTCAGAGTTTAACTTTAACAGCTTATATTTAACGCCCTGCTCTTCGATATTTGCAGCCCACATTTCTCTCAATCTTCTTTGCATTTCGCGTGAGAAAGGAAACTCTGGGATGTGAGTCCTGGATTCAGGACTTCCGTTCTCAGCCACGTCTGACTGGTTTGTATCTATTATCGATCTGTCAGTAGAAGCGCGCGATCTCACCGATGTTTCCTCCCACACTTCGGGTTTGAAATTCAGATTTTTGTTAAGCGTCAAGCGCTTCAATGCCTTATATGCGCATCGTTGCGAGTAATTCAAAAATTCCCGCGTTCTATTATCAATCGTCTGCTCCAATTGCATTTGAAGATTAGGTAGCGCATCTTGTCATTCTGATTTATCGATAAGCTTTTCCCGAATTTCAAGAGTCTGTAAATTCGATGATTGATTTATTACTTTGTCAGATGTTCTTTTAACTCTATTTTGGGATTGAAACGATTTTGGTAACGACGATGCAATTTTTAAATTATCCATGGACTTTATCTCTTTTGTAGACTTTTTGCCGGAAGAAAATTTAAATTTCGATGTATAAACGTCAGATCTGAAATTGTATTGTTTATCGAGTATATAATTTTTCTTATTTTTAGATTTGATCTCTGTAGTTCCACTTGTAGTTAAATCAACAGTATTGTCTAGATAATACTCTAACGCCTTTTGTGGAACAGTAACCTTTCTAATCTTCTTACTCTCGACAGAAATTATTCTATTCTTATCTTTATCATATTTAGACGCATCCTGCACGTATGACAATTTGTTCAATTTTTCTCCCAGCGACACATTTGCTCTCGGGTCTTCCATCAAATATCTTTCGATATCGTCGTCAAAAATTTTTACCACGGGTTCATATCTGTGAAAAGGACATGTCTTCTTTGAATATATTCTTCCATCTCTTGATCCGTCATGTGGTATGATAGAATTTTTGGAAGAAACATCAAGCGACTTTGGTTCTTTATATAAATCCACTTTTTTGATTGTAGATTTATTTTGAATAGTAACAAGCGTATGTTGTTCCTCTGCATTCGTCCTAGCGATTGTGATTGCGTTATTTTTTGATGGTTTTTTTGGGGTGGGAGGAGAGATTTTAACTATTGGCTCTCTAGAAATAAAACTTTCGTTGTCTCTTGTTGAAGAAATATCCGCCGCTTCGGAGAATTTCGGATTTACGAGAAGTACGTTTTCATCGAAGCTTCGAGGAATGGAAGAATCTATGATATCGCGAATGTCTGTTTCAAAATCGCGTAAAATAGGAATAATAGGAAGGTAGAGTGATTTTGGAAATGAGTTTCTTACTCTAATTAATCTTTTTTCTTCATCGTCGCAAAATTTCTTCCAATATTCCTTCGATTTAGAAAAAGAACGATCCCATCTGAAGCGAAGTTATACATGATAAGAAATTTTTTATTAATTTTTAATGCAATAATTTAATAAAATATATATTTATTTTAGGAAAATATTTTCTCTAAAATACTGTGCTTAATAAAGAAATTAATTAATTGACATAATAATAAAAAAAAAATTTATTAAACGATGATTAATAGCAAAATTTATCTAACGCTTGCAAAATATTTTTAATTTTTATTAAATATACATTATATTTTTATATATACTAATTCTATTTTTGTATTATTCAACATACTTTGTTCCCTCCATAACACGTAGCTTTGGCATTAAGTAGCGATGTCTAGGTCGTTTCAATCTTGATGAATAAGACATTTTTAACAATTTTATACACTGTGTAATAGATCGATGAGTTGTTTCAACTGACGCAATTTTTATATTTAATTTTTATATTTAATTAAGCCACAATTCTCGGTATCCTGTAGTGATTGCCGATATGGACAGACTATTGTCAACTACTGAAGATATTTAATTTCGTTATCGATCAAACAAATTCAGAGCATAGTGCAAATATCGCAATCATCATGACAAGCTTCCGGGAACTAGGAAGAGATGGTAGTACTTTCCTCTAAAGCTTGTATTGATCGCGTAGGTCGAGTTCTGTACCATCGACTGATGTTCATCGTGTTCTGAGATCCTTTTCATTCTCTGAACATAAACCACGTTTTTAGTGACTGAATTTGTATCTATCGTGGATAATATCGTAAAGTTCTAATATTTATCTGAAAAAGATTCATGTGTTGTTGGGGATTTTACTCAAAATCTAACGGATGTTCCACAAGATGTCTTCACCATTTAAGTTTTATGCTTCCACAGGGATGACTGATCTGCATAGTCATTTGGGCTTAGCAAACCTATGTACTCGAATTCACTGCACTGCAGACATTCATATATATTTATATATCATATCTATATGCACACGTTTGAATGATGCATTAAGAAGAAGACTTGTTACATCTAAATACATATTTTTTTCGATAGTGCTAACTAAACATTTACTTACGGTAAATAACTATTTACTCAATAACAGAAAATATAGTTAAATTAATGGTTCTTGTATCAAATAAATATAAATATTTACATTTAGAGTAAATATTTAGTTTATACTATTATACTATTATAGAGTAATATTTAGTTTATACTATTAAAACAAATATTTATTAAAATTTTGTACATTTTTTATTTTTAACCCTTACAAGGTCGAATCACTAGTGACCGAGCGATTCCTGTTCGTTTAAGTTTTTTTGAGTCTTTCAATTATTATAAATTATACTACATTTTATTATTTTCCAAAATGAAGTTTCAATATTTATTTTAGAAAGTTGTTAGTGAATTTTTAGAAATTTTTTGAACCAACCTTTTCTGAGGCGTGTTTAGATTCCCACGGAGATTCTCCAGATGTCATATCGTCTTTGTTTAATAATCGGTAAATAAGGATGGAGTGATACCTGGGTGGTACTCAGATAAGAATCTAAACATAGTTCTGATTAGGTGAAAAAAATGGACGAACTTCTACTGACCCATATTTGGACGGATGAGATATCAAATTGTACCTTGTATTGTTGGTTAATTCAATACATTGAAGAAAAATAGGAGCAAGTGCAAAAAGAATAAAAATATAACAAGAATGGAAATAAAAGTGTTAATTTTTTTAAATTTAATACAAATTATATATATGTATAATTTTATTTAATACTCATTTGTGTTTATTTAATATACAATTTAATATACAATTTAATATACAGGAGTAAAATTCACGCCCAAAATTCACGCATTCGAAGTACAGGACATGATACTTTATGCTAAAATAAACAACTTTTTCCTTTTGCAAAATTGTATCTGACAAGTAGTTTTTACAGAAAAGTAGATTGAAGTTATACGAATAAACGCAAAATTATTTATCGAATATGATTTTACTATAGGAAAAAGATGTTCGTTTTAGCACAACAGTAACTTTTTCTTTTAGCAAAATTGCGTCCGATAAGTAATTTTTGCGGGAGAACAGGTTGAAGTTAACAAATAAGCGCAAAAATTATTTATCGAACGCAATTTTGCTAAAGGAAAAAGTTGTTTGTTTTAGCATAAAGTATGTTCTGCATTCCGAATGTGTGAATTTTGGGACACTCTGTATATTAATGAACATTAATAATGTGATGACTTTATATATCAAACTTATATCTGTATCTTATATAGCATTTCAATATTCATGAT
>Ga0157363_1005709_pt1 | contig 11638 bp, 15 predicted proteins | sample AttsexASBM1_FD_111477 | JGI IMG/M metagenome (GOLD analysis project Ga0157363, IMG submission 111477) | Fungus gardens microbial communities from leaf cutter ant in Ribeirão Preto, State of São Paulo, Brazil - Atta sexdens ASBM1 | ecosystem: Host-associated > Fungi > Mycelium > Unclassified ...
ACATGACGTGACGTACAGGCGAATCACCGGCTTGGTAACAACACAGCTGACGGTGGTGTAATCTGAAACCTTTGCTGTGAGCAAAAATAATCAACAACGAGAACGTGAATGAACACGCGCGTTCGAAATGTTTGAATGTGCCGCAAACTGAGTGGAACGACGTACAATGCGCATCTCGTAAACGCGCGAGACGGAACGACGCTACAACGCCGGTGGCTCGCAATTCGCAACCAGGAATATACGATAGTATACGCATCGAGGATTGAGAAATTCTCCATTGCATAACGGATCGACAAAGTGGCAAGAGAAAGAGAGAGAAGGAGAGAGATAGAAAAAAAGAAGAGTACACTCATTAAATACCAGACAGTTACTTTATCTGTGATTCACGCGATATCGCGAAGTGCTCTTCGAGTGTGTGATACGTACGCAACTCAATACGATCACAGTAGAACGATTGGCTGAATTAGTTCAAAGTACATGGGTTCGGCTGTGTCAAGTTGCGTGCATGATCTTGGTTGAACGTCACGCGGGATGTTGCATCGCTCCGGAGCTCCGGTCTAGTCCGCGAAAATCGCGTCCAAGGTACGAGTTTCGATCATTCTCGTGGCAGGATTGATTATCCAACGACAAATTGCACGTGTCTTGAATCTCTCACGTTGATTCTCCATTTATATTACATACAGTTCGTTAAGTACTTATCATTTTGATCAAATTTCAATTAGCTTGATTAGCGATAAATTCGACTCCATCGTTTAGCTATAAACGGTGCTCTGAGCCAATTTCGCAAATTCATTGTCCTTGATTCTTCTAATCTTCCTTTTCATGTGTCAAATGATTAAATTAATCCATCCATGTTAATGAGATAATACAAAAATTGCTTGATAAGAGTTAATAACTGATTAAGATAGTTTGAGTTTGATCACTTTATCTATAAACTAACATTGATCAAGAAGATACGGAATATTATTGTGAGAGTTGAGAGCAATTCCACATAAAGATATCTACTTTCTAATACTATTCAAAGCATTGTGTGATGTGCAATATTGTTTGCTCTTTTGTTATAGATTAATTACACAAGTCAAAAATATACTTCAAGTACCACAAGTCTAAATCATGTTGCAAAACGTGAATAAGGAATTAGCTCCTATAAAGTCACATTATTTTCTTTTCAATGCTGGTAAGTCCCAATTAAAACTCTATCTTTAAAATCACTTTAACAACTGTGAAAAACGTTTCTTGTGTTCTGTACTAATTATATTTTTACTTACAGCGACAGGGCCAATGGTACAATTTTTACCAACAATTGGAAAGCAATTGGGCTTCTCCGCGACAGTGATCGGTACAATATATACAGTATTACCAATTTCTGGGCTGATCGCAAAGCCGCTGTTCGGAAGTCTAGCTGACAAATTTAAATTGCATAAAATCATCTTCTTGATATTCGAAGCTATACTGGCAATAGCGTTTTTCTCTATTTATTTCATTCCTGAAATAGATAAAAATGCAAAAGTTACTTTAATCTGCGATAAAGATGTGTCATACTTAGAGATTTGTCCACAGATTGAATTCTCAAAGAAGGCATTAAGCGCCGTAATATTAGAAAATATACACGCTAACACAGTCTGCCAGGTATGTATAAATGTAATTTTACTCTATTATTCCTTTGTATCAAAAACTAGTATATATATGAATGTAATAATTTGTGTCCATAGTTATCTTGCAAAGGAGTATCTCATGGTTTCTTAGAATTGTCTGGCAAAAATATTTCTACGAACAGCACATTTGAGTTTGGTGCAGGATTTGATGTATATCAAGATTTACTTGTAAGAAATTTATTATGGAATTTTTTTATTCGCCTCTCAGTTACAGGAGTAATATGAAATTCTATTGTGAAAAATAATTTGCAGATGAAGAACTGTGTGAATGTGAGACTACATACGTTTCTCGATGACACTACACATGTTCCAGTATGTGGGGATCAATTGAGAACTTGGTGTACAGCAATTTGCCACAATAATAGTGCGTTCAATCATCTTCTGCAAGAAGCTAAGGATTCGCAAAGTGATATGAAACATTCTACGTATCAGTTTCATTTATTTCTATGGGCGGCTATCATCAGTTGGATTGGAATGGCTGTTGTAGTTAGCATAGCCGATGCCATCTGCTTCGATCTTCTTGGTTTGTATTATGTATTATACAGATAATATTGATAATTACGATTATTTCTACATGGTCCAGGTTTCAGGTAATGAAAAAAGGAATGATTACGGGAAACAGAAAATGTGGGGAAGTCTTGGTTTCGGTATTTTTGGTATAAGTGCAGGTTACCTGATAGATCTTTCCAGCAAGGGACAATACGAAAAAGATTACACTAGTATATTTTATATTATGCTAGTGGCCATGTTCGCCGATATTTTGGTATCTGCAACATTGAAAAAGGTACAAAAAGTTTTATAAACTGTGAGAGTTGAAACTAAGATAAATTGAGACTAAGCTAGAAGTTTGATACTTTTTATCAAAAGAATCCAAAATTGGCAGGTAATGGGGCAGTATTGTTACAGAAAAATCCAGAATGTTCTGAGGACGAGCCGTCACTATTTCGGGAGTTATTAAGCGTTATCAAAGAAGGAAGAGTATTGGTATTTGCTTGGTGGTGTATAGGCGCCGGGATGTGTACAGCAGTCATTTGGAACTTTCTGTTCTGGTATAGCGAAGATATAGCGGCCACTTCTCATGTCACATGGAGTAAAACTTTGCAGGGTCTGATGACCGGTATTCAGTGTTTTCTAGGAGAATTACCCTTCAACTTTGTATCAGGCAAAATATTGAAAAAACTTGGCCACGTTAACGTCATGAGTCTTGTATTGCTTATCTATGCAATTAGGTGAAAATTAGATTATTTATCTTACTGAGTATATAATTTATTTAAATGTTACTAAAATAATTTAATCCCATAGATTTATGGCATATAGCATTATATCGAATGCCTGGCTGTTTTTAATTTTTGAATTGCTCCACGGACCTTCATTTGGTCTATGTTGGCCAACGATGGTGTCCTATGGTGATAAAGTGACACCATCCGGTACAAAAGCCACTATGCAAGGATTCATTGGTGCTATTTTCGAAGGAATTGGTTAATTTTTAGTTTGATATTTTGTATACAATCGTTTACATATCTTTTAACTCGTTTCGACATAAATTTTTTATTCATTTTAGGAGTGGCAAGTGGTAGCTTCATATGTGGTTGGTTACTAGATTCTTACGGAGGTGTTGCAACATTGAGAACTTTTTCAGTAGGTGCTCTTTTGTGGCTAAGCATCTTTTGGTTAATGGAACTCTTGCTGAGGAAGTTAAAAGCCTATCCACTATATCGAGGCCATAATCGTGAGTATGTCGATATATATATATATATATATACATACATATACATAGATATATATATAAAAATAATAAAGAAAAAATTTAAATTGCATTTTGCAATTCATAGTTAAAAATTGCTTAAAAATGTTGAAAAGATGATCAAACACTATGGAGTTTGCATTGAAATTAAGATAGCGAGTTTTATGATATCTTGTATTTTGCATGAATCTGCAGTTCAATTTGCTTTAATGACCGTTTGTTTTTCTTTTGCATATTTAATTAAATGTAATTAATAGTTCTATAATCTATAGTTCCAATACTTCTATTGATTCTTTTTCAGATCTGGCGAATTATGCCAATCCAGATGATGCTATTCTTATGACAATAAGTCAAGAATTACAAACTTATTAGTTTAGGACAATTTTATAATATTATTTTATAATTTTGTATTTTATCCATATATTTTCATTGATAAATTAATGAAAGAATTATCGCACGATTGAAAGCGAGCAAAGTTGATTTTTCACTGCATTTGTACAAATGAAAGAAATAGTTGTCTTATCGTGATACTTTGTCTTTTTGTAATATTAAAAAAAATCAGTATTATATATACCATACAAAAATGTAAATTATGTCACGTCACCGTAATATATACTTTTTTTAGAACTACGTAGTGTATTTCTTGTTAAATATATTTACCTTCGTGTTTTCACGCACGGATAATAATCACATAAGAATGTTATCGTTGATATAAGATAGGTAAAATGAAGGGCATTAATCAGGATACGTGCAGAAATTGAAATTGTCAAGCTGGTCAGCAAAATATCTCAACCATTTATTCACTGTAAATCCATTTTTTCCAAGAGCGGAGATATACCAACACTAACAAACATAGTATGCCTATTCGATCGCAATCAGCCGATTAGCACAATTTCCTTACGAATCTCGTCTATTCTATCGATAAAAAGCTACAAATAACTTTCTTTCCATTCGTACTGCGATACTAATGTAATGATCGCAGCGCATTCGCAAATATAATCTTCAATAATAATCCCGTATACCGCCTGCCAGCGGTATACGGGAGACTCACATCGCAGTAAACATTTCCGTGGCGTTAATCTTGTTTCGGCGTCGATGATCGTTGAGTGACGAAGCGTGACGGTGAGGTGGTTTGACTGCTACTCGGTATAGGTTCTATCATAGCTTGTAAATTTGGGATTTCACCCGTCGCGGTATCGCAGCAATCGTTGATGATGATTCCGGCGCCCGGTTGGATAAATGCGAGACTGCCCTCGCTGGACGAAGCTAAGCTGGTTGAGAGAGGAGGAGATCGTTCCTTAGGCGATGCTGAAGAAGCGGGATTACCTATAGGCGAAGCGTTGGAATACGTCGCGGTCTCCAATTTACCATGAAGCTCAAGTATACGGCCTTCTTGAAGAAGAATGATCTCCACTTGTGCCCGATATTTGGATTCAACGGCCTCCAATTCAGACGCGTGTTGCTCCTTTGTCTCTTGCAGGAGCCGTTGCAGATTCATCAGTTGCGTCTCCTTACGCGCGTCCTTATTTTCTACTTCACTCAAGCGTGCTTTCAAAGCTTCCAAATGTGACGATCGTGATTCCAACTGTCGCCGAACATCTACAAAAAAGAATTTTGATAGTACATATAATTTTTTCCTTTCGCGCAGAGTATCATTCTCAAACTTTCAAATACTTACTGTTTAACTCTTCTGTACATGATTTCTGAATCTGCGCTGTTTCTTGCTTGGTTGTCGGTGAGAAAGTACTTGCGTTTTCTTCTAATCTTAATTGCGCCTGCAGGAAAAAGATACGGATATGCGTCATTATCCCATAATATACATATAAATATTAAGATAATTCTTTCAACTTAAATTTTATATTATTAATCAAATTTGTTAACATAATTTCTTAATTTGAAGAATGAGTTACCTCTCCTAAAAGCACAAACTTTTTCTGCATAGTATCTACAATATTTTCCAGTTCCTTGCCACGGTCCGCAGCCTTCAATGCTGTCTTAAGCTGGTGTCCTGCATTGAAAAGTTCTGCCTCGACAGAACGAAGTTGTTGCTGCGATTCAATTGTCTTTTTTTGTTCGTTTTTTAATTCCAATTCTAGATTCTCTAGGCGATCTCTGAATGCATGGCTTTGTCGTTGTTCTTCGATGCACTATGTATATAATAAGTGATTATTAATCTCATCCAATATTTTTTTCTTTTCTGTAATTATTTTTGAAAATAAAGCAAATACTTTAGTTTGCCAATGATGCATAGCTTCTTTATATTGTTCCTCGGCCTGATGGGCTTCCCTCTTATTATACTCCAATTGCGTTTTCAATTCTTCCACTTCTCTTTCGACTATTTTTAAACGCTCAGTCTATAAGACAAATAATATCAAATCCATCAACAGTCGCATAAAAGCTTAATAAATATTGTGTATAAAAATATAAACAGACCAAAGCAAGATTATGCTCTTCTGAAGCTCGCGAGTCTCTTAATTTACCGAGCAGACGTCGATTACGCTCAGCATGAACTTCCCGTCGCTGCCGTTCAAATTGCAGTTGCATTTGCATAAGTTGAAGTGACTGATTAGCACAAATTGGATCTATACCATCGTCTTCTGCTACATCTTCTTCCGTATCCTCCTCTCCTTTCTTTTTTTGTTTCTGCCTGGTACCATTTGTTCCTAAAAGAAACTAGTATTTCACTTCACTTACCAGAGATACGTGCTATTACATGTTATAGATTACTTCATATTTACTCGTTTTACTAGGAAAGCTATTCGTTTTCGTGCAAGCTTCAATATATCGATCAAGCATGCTGATTGGCGACATTCTCGAATCCGAACTTTCTTGACTAAAGTTTTGATTGTTCTGATCTAACATTCCTAGCAGCAGATGCTCGTATGGAAATAAATCACACGTTTGACTGCCGATATCCTCGCGTCCCTTTGCTTGATCCGTCACGTCTTCGCTATAACATTTCTTCTGCATTTCCATGTCCGGACAAGATCTGGAGTGTCGAATCTGTGCATATAAACATTTTTTTTCATTCCTGCTACAATGCAAAACATTACATGCAATAATCTTTGAAAATCTTCGATACTTCACTTTGTGCATTACGTTTGAATTTGAATTTTCAATTGGGAAATGATATTGAGAATATAGTCGAAGATAAATCTTTTGCGATAAATGGGATAGAGTGCCATATATGTTCCTCTCACTTCGTGCTTCAGATTGTGCTTCAACATACTTTGGCATTTCAACTGCTCCATTTCCGTGTGAACTGACAATCTCCAATACCTATGTTAAAATATTATTAGATATTACATCATGTCTGTATTTATTTAATACAGGATGTCAGTAAATTGCTCAAACCTCTTGATCTTCTTGCCAAGAATCATTCTTCCCATTTTGACTTATAGCCATTTCTAAAAGCCTTCCATTTTCTTCGCTATTACTCAATGATTTTTGCGACTGAAAAACATTTTGTCTGTCTACCATAATCTTACTTAGTCTATTCGAAAGAAATCCATGTGTATTTGCTGCAATGTCTGTACTTTTTATTCCGGAGTTTACAGAGGTCGGCGTTGATGGCCGAGAAGATGTGCCATTGCCCAATGCATTTAGAGCACGCACTGCACTGGATCCCAGAGGCGCTTGTCTCGTTGATAAATTTTTTCGTAAATCCTGTATAAAATACAGTGTACATTTTCGAACATAGAAGACAATATTTTAATAACTTTTGTATACCTTAACAGGAGTTGTTTCGGGGGTAGCTTCTATAGCAGCCTCGGGTGGGGAAGTACCACTTCTATTGTTATTAGGCGTCGATGGAGCAGAGCGTGGCTCATGAGATGCGTTTTGTGCCGGGCTATGCGGTGGCACTGTCATGCTCGGTGACCAAAATGCATCATCTTCCCCATTATTAGTCTCTACGGTCGTTACTCCGCCAGAAATATTTATCGGTGCGCAAGTGATGGAAGATTGATCTGTAAATAAACGAAGTCATTATTTTTTATCATTCTTCGGAAAAGAAAAACATAGGTATGAAGATGATAATTAATAATGCTGACCAAGAGGTGGAGTGCACCGAGAATTAACTACTCCTAAAATTTCCTCCCGACATTTGTCTAATGTAAAACGACCACATTCTATCACAATATCGTGATGTTCCATTTTTTTCCACCTGCGACGCAACAAAAAAAGAAACAACAATGATTTAGACAACACTGTATGACACAAAATATATTTAGTATATATGTATACCTAGTGGCTGAAATTTCTGCATCCTTAGATGCTGTAACAAGAGAAGGATGCATACGCACAGAATCCAACATTGGTCTAATAGTATGAGTAAATGTAGCCAATTGATCACGTTGAATGTATTGTTGCTTCAGGTATGATATAAAATTGCAAGGATACATCGCGTACAGTCTATGAAATAAGCTGTATAATCCTACCTATAACCAATGGTAAGGTAAATAGTTTATGTTAACGTTATGACATATAAAATGATCGCAAATATTCACCTGCAAATGTATGAGGTACAAATGGTCCTTGTCGATGACATTTGGTATTGTAGTTGAAGTAAAGGGAGTAGAAGGAGAAAGTAAGGATTGATGATGATGATAATAAGAGGCCAAGCGGCCGAATACCTCAAATATTTCTGATAGATATGGCCCTAGAGCAGCAGGTAACATTGGTAACAACATTACTAACAGAAGAAGGGCACTCATAAGTGGTAATATATCTGTCTCCACCTTAAAAAATATAATCTTGTAAAATAGTATACACTTATTTTTTCTCATACTTAAAGCGTTGTTTTTAAATCAAATATATATTCTAAATGTAAAATTAACTCACATTAATAATCATTGACATATGAAAATCATATATATACAGCATATGTATTATATGCATCTTAAGCGAATTCACACTTATGTTAAAACATACAAAAATGCAAAGTTGACAAATTAATTTTATAAGTTTCATGCGTATCTACATCAATAAATATATGTGTATAGATAAAAAAGAGAAACAATAAAGAAATATATTACCTTAAGTAATTTGAGTAGATCTCTGAATAAAGCATGACTGGCTAGCTTGTACAACCAAGTAGGCTGACGTCTGGCTATATGCCCAAGCAGTGTGAGTGCATGTAATCTCTGTCCACTATTGCCAGGTTTTGAAAGAATGTCTGACAAACGATCTAACAGATGTTTATCATGCGGATCTCGTACACCTGCTAATACTTCTGCTGTCCTCGAAGAATTTGTAGAAAGATAATAATCCAACAATCCATTTACCAGCCAATTGTCTTTTGCTGTAAATGATCCAATGTAGGTTAAAAACAATCATTATATCATTAATACTACAAAAATGCATGTGTATTACTCACTGCATAAGAAATGATCATGGAATACTTTTTTGGTCTCTTCAACTTCCCCAAGTTTATTTGATTCCAGTAAATAAAACAGATCGGCGACACCTGCAGGACCGACACTCATCTTGACTTGCAGCTTGACTCAAAAGATTCCTATTCTCTCATGGTCCTTCGATCAGGCGGTGGAAGCAGAAATCAGTTCGGCAACGACGCTCTGAGCCATCAGTCGTCTGTCACGCAAGACAGGCATTGTCTGCAGTGACGGGAATGCCAATGTACCTACAGGAAAGAAAATACACTATGTGAGAAGCAGAGGCTCACAGGACAATTCTGAGATCTCGCTGTGTCAGCAGTCGCAGCTATCAGCGATTAATATCCGCAAATCGCTGAGTCGAGTCGAACGACACGTCGGTTTGACTACTCTATGGACCACATGTTGCAACAAGGTCGTGCGATCATCCGGGCGAACTGTCAGTACGCGTATATCTTTTACCCACTGCACGACACTCGATGGGAAAGCTTGTCGGTCCTGTTCCGCGTAACCGCAAAACTGTCAGTCGCCTCGACGACAACCGGTCGCGTGATAAATCCTGTGGCATGCGCGCATCCACATCGGACAAATCCTGGCGACAAGACTCGCGCCTATCAAAGAAAATCAACCAAAGCAACTCACCCGAATCTCATCGAGTACCTCCACAGGCAAATTCCTGGAGTTCTATGGCGACTGGTGAGCTCGGGTGATGGGACTGGTGGGAAAACCTCCATATATCTTCTTCAGGGTCTCCTTGGTGCTGCCATCTCACCGCTGTACGTCTAGCATAAACTTTCGCATGTCTAGATAAGAGAGTCTCTGCGTTGTATATCGAATTGTCAATTATCTCGCGAATTTTTTATCCGATCGATAATTCGAATTACAAAATTTAACGATTTATATAATTTTTTCCTTCTTTTTCATCAAGTAAAGTCGAATGTTAGTAATAAAGTTCGCCAAAGCATTCGATAACCCAATAGAAAAATTTTTTTTCCGGGGACAAGGTTTGTCATTAGCTGGAATTCCCAAAAGATACGTTTTCCCATTGGATATCGGAAAATAGTAATTGGAAGTTTACACGAAGATTAACAACTAGGACTAAATTCCGATTAATTTAATTTCCGATTAATCCAATTGCGATTAATCCAATTATTGATAGATTTTAGAACATTTCAAACTATATATATTTCATGCTATATAATTAATTATATCATTATTTCTTCATTCTTTTTTCACATATTGCAAATAAACAAAATAAAATATAATATTTTCTTAACAAAATAATATTTATTTGATAATTTGATAATAGAATAATAGATAACTTAATCAGCGATTCAAAATTGGCAAAATTGCTTAGAGTAAAATTTCTTAATGTATAATTATCATTATTCCTAATGTAATTTTTTTCGATACGAAAACAAAAAATTAATAATTTAATCCTAAAAATAATATCTTAACAAAGTAGTAGATGTACTTGATCATATTATATCAATTATATCAATCGGCAGAGATACTTAAGACAAAATTTTTAACTATATAATTCATATTTTTCCTAATATAATTTTTAATTTTTAATATATGTTAAGCAACAAAAAATTCTATTGATATCAATAAAATAATACAAATAAGAGTATGATAATAGCCGATTAAATCAAGTCTAAATTTGATTGAAATTACCCTTTCAATCAATTTGGGAAAATGTTACGAGACTAATTCGAAATGAGAGGATAATTATAATAATAATCTCACTTTACTATATATCTTCACTATATATTTCTGCGTTATGTTATTTTGTAAATTCATGTAAATTTTTTAAATATGTATTTAATTTTAAATATTGAAGAAATACACTCGTTTAATTCTTTTTAACATATAAAATATGATATAAAAAGCCGAATTCAAAAAACAATTAAAAGTAACATTTCTAATATTAGAGAATTTGTTACCTCGAAACAGTTACAAAAGTATACACTTGATTTGACCAAAAATCAATGATTTGTACTAGCTGAAGAAGTAACTCTTAAAGATTATCTTGATATGGACTTATAAGCAAAAATGTTAAGAGACATCTATATTGAGTTCTACATATCGTTATTACTTATAACTCAAACATACTATTTGATAATTAACTTGACTTCTTTTGATAAAACTTGCTTAAATGTAATTAGAATTTATACATAAAAAATAACATCTCCTGTATACATAAAAAAATTGTCTCCTTCAAAAGTAACTTTTCATAGAAGATCCCAAGATGTATATCTTAAACATTTATCAAAGCTCAATATATTACTCTACTAATTACAAATAATGCAAGTTGGGGCAGTAATCTTCTGTATACAATACGAACACGCAATACATATCGCGCTTGATTGATATATGTACATACTGTATGCTCACGATCGGATCATTTTATGGAATCAGGTTTCGCCATGATCAGGCCGTAATCTCGAATAAAGGAATACGTTAAGCTAGAATCTAACGTTTTGACTGCCCGCTCATGGATATCGCTGGCTTTCTTTGGTTCTCCATACTGCATCTCGTATTTGATGTAATCTAACCAGATAGATGTATCGTGAGTTCCGAAGTGCATTATCGCCATTTCATAAGGCCGCCGCACGTACTTCGACATGATCTCCGGCTGTATGAGTTCCAGCGAGATCATCTTCTTGTGGAATTCCAATGAAGTAAGAGGTTGAAGGTAGAGCTCGTCATACGCCTTGCGAGCTGCACGAATGCCTGAGAAAAAGCAAAAATATCGTAGATATCGTAGAAAAATCTCTCATATTAATATATAATACTTAAATTTTGATAACAAGGGCAAAATAAAAAAAAAGTGTAATTAATAT
>Ga0157363_1005710_pt1 | contig 11637 bp, 1 predicted proteins | sample AttsexASBM1_FD_111477 | JGI IMG/M metagenome (GOLD analysis project Ga0157363, IMG submission 111477) | Fungus gardens microbial communities from leaf cutter ant in Ribeirão Preto, State of São Paulo, Brazil - Atta sexdens ASBM1 | ecosystem: Host-associated > Fungi > Mycelium > Unclassified ...
AAAAATAAATATATATATATATATATATATATATATATATATATATATATATATGTATATATATGTATTAGGTGTGGGGAAAAAGTTCGTGGCGTTTTTCCCGTTAGATAGCATTAAAAAATGCCACGAACTTTTTCTCACACCTAATATATATATATATATATATATATAAGTCTATGGGAGAAACTCCGCTACATCTCCCTCTGGTGATAATGTCGCGTATTGCTAAGCGAAAGAAAAGGTTTTGAATGTATTCCTTAAAGTTATCTCACAATAATTAATTAGTTACTATGATACAGAATGCTTTATTAAAAAAAAGTTTTTGTCTAAACTAGAAAAATGATTATATCTATTTGCATGAAATCCAAGTAACTACTCAATGTAGTTGAGTCACTATTTCACTATCAATAGTGAAACTATTAATATCTACAATATTGTTACCATGATTATATTTTTTATTGTATTCAGAACTGTTTTAGTTACTATTACTTTGTAAAATTAATTACAGATATTTAATTTGGAAAAGTTGTCAAATTTATAGTTATCACAACTATTTTATTTTTTCTCAGTATGATTATCAAATAAATATATGTTTACATTTAAATATTTGCTTAGAATTATTCAAACGAATATTTATTAACATTTAGTTTTTTTTTGTGTTTTTTCGGAGTCATAAATTCTAATAGATTCATAGACCTAATTGTAAATGATAAAATGCTGGTGATCATGCAAACTTTTCAACAGCGATATTAGGAACTCTATTTTTTGCGTATGTTTCCTAGAAAATTGTGAATTTCGCGTGAGTCATTTTATTATTGTTTCATTATGTGATAATCCGACAGTGAGTTGGCTGAACTTGTGTCGATATTTGTGAGTCTTGTCGTAATATAATACGATTTGATAATGTATGATTCTTTGTCCTTTTATATTTATAAATAATTCTTCTGGCATTTCATGTCAAATAAAAAAGTATTAACATAATATTTCTCAATATTGTTTTAATATTTAATATCGTTTTTAACAACTAGATTTTTAATTTTAAAAAAATTTATTTGAACTGAATTCCAGCTAATAAATTAAATAGATATAACTCTATTTAGAAATCAAACAATATCATGTCTAAACAAATCAGTTCGAGAAAAAGAAACAGAAATATATATATTTCTATATTTCCGCTGAAGATAAGCTTAGTCTTGCGTAGTCCAAAATGATCTAAATCTGTTAATCTAAATGGATTTGCATTACATTATCGCAAAACACAATCGCAGTATTTCTCATTACCAGCCGTATTGAATAAAGAGAAAGGAAAAAAGACGCCTAACTCAATATCGTTGTTCGTCTAGATGCAGAGCCGATTGTGTTACCAACAAAGTCAAATAATTGAAACGAATGACAGGACGCCTTGGTTAAGTGCTAATTATTGAATATACATTTGTTATTATGACTGAAGGTGCAAAAAAGCTCAGCTTGGCTAGCGCCGTATATCGTTCGTATTCTTCGAAGTGCTTTATCGTAGACGTGAAACGATAAGAGTTACATAACGGATCTGAGATGTTGCAAAATGTGCTTCTGACGCGATAAGAGCACGCGGGTGTGTCGGATTTATTTAATATTAATTTAATTGTCTTCAAATCAGTATTTTCGAAGGGTTTATTATGTAATAAAGCGAATAGCATAAAAAATTACAGAATATTTTTCATTTTTGAATTGTAATATTGCTATTACATTTTTTTCAAATAGAGATTTGAAACATCAAATAATACCATTTTATAAGATGCTACAAAGAAGTCTATACTGTCAACGAGCTGCACAACGTATCTCGGATGTTTATATACGACGATGCATCTGATGCAAATGATAACAAAACGCATGTTGCATTTATTTCGCATTCTCATATCGACAGAATATTCGACGTTTCGTCATCAACTACGAGTTACAATCATCACTATGAAGACGTCGGCATCTTTGCAACGCATGCCGGAATGTAATGATTCCTATTGACATAATTGGCATTGATTTCAGTTCCGGTTGTTTTACAAGTATTCATTATTAATACTTTAACGCGAGTCTTGTAAAATTTTCTCTAAAGAGGAAAATGAATAAATACATGACGTGTGCGTGTAAAAAGAAGTATTATATAATTGGATGTACGTATGTATTTCGAACGCAAGCCGATACTTCGAGATTGCTTCGAATTTCTTCTCTTTTCTCTTTTTCTATCTGAATTTTTGTTTTTGTATATAATAAAGCATCCCTGATGTCTCTTTCTATTTACGTCTCTAGAAAGAGAGAGAATTAATTATTTATCTTTGTGTATCGAGAAGGTACATCATACACACTTACACATCCCGAGGATTACACTGCCTTCATATTGATCGTTATACTTTTTATTTAGCCTTCGGTATCTTTGATTCTGAGAAAATATACATAAGACATTCTCATTCATTTCATAATTTTTGCGATTCAAGAAAAATATGCAAGATTTCTTTTGCTCGTTCAATCAATTTTCTGATAAATAACTAATTATTTGTTTGTGCAAATATTAGATAAAAATCTAATAACAATTTGAACTATAACAATCCTGTATAACAAAAAGAATCACGCTATAACGCACTTGCTAATGGAAGTGAAGTACCGCGCGGTTCCATTATCGTTGAAAATTCCATGCAGACGAAATCCAGACAAAATCATAAGAACTTCTGTTATAGACTTCCACACATCACTCCGTGCTAGAAAATCCGGGGCTAATTATGCCGAATGTATATATATTCATATCCGTACTCACATATAGCCTTTGCTTTATATTTAACACTCTCGGATATAAAATGATTTATTTACGATTTCTTTCAGCGAACAGCTGGCTTCACTAATGAAGATTTCAGCTTTATTTTGAACGCTTTTTTATCTTCAGGTGAAAAGTGAAAAACTCATTTTATTCGAAAAAATTAAACGAAAAAGTAAACGATTAAAAAGATGCTGGAGCGATGGTCAAACTTAATCGAGGTCGATAGTGTACAGACTTTTTTTAATTCTAAATTCGATAATAGTGATATCTTTCATTCATTTCTTATATTTATTATATACCGTTGTGTCTTACTCAAACGCATTCATCTGTCTTTATTTAACATATTGCAACACTATCTCTTGCAAAATCGAGCATCTATTGTTAGACATAATTATTGCTGCTTTGTTTATCATTCTGGGTCATCGCTCAGCATTCATATACACGTAATTTGCAGATCAATATAAATCTTTCTTTTTAAGCTTTCAATAGTTTCATAAACTTATTGTCAGTATAATTTGTGTACAATTGAATTGTCGATTTTGTTCAGAAGCTATAAAACTTTTGTATTAAGAAAACATCTACATCAGGTGACAGCTTTATGAATTGAAAAAAATGTAAGTTTTGAACTGTTTTTTTTTTTTCGATTTTAATATAAAGTCCACCATTAAATTTTGCGTTTACTTTAATTCTATTAAAAAAGGATTTTTTATTCCGTTCAGTAAATTCGGAGAATTATATCGATCTGCAATGTCTCCACAGTTTCTCAGTTTTGGTCCAGCATTCTCTTAATTTAATAAAAAATTAAAAGTCGTTGAATTATTTTGTTTTTTATTAAGGATGTATCAGAGTTTTATAATCTCTATAAAAAATGACTAATTAGAAATTTATAGTTTCTATATAAAAATGAATATTATACGTATTTACAATTCAATGAGTGAGAGGAGGGGAGCAAAGAAGGAGGAAAAGAAGAGAGAGAGGGAAGTCAATATTTATATTTTAACAATACTATTTTATAATTTAACAATACTATTTTATAATTTAAGTAAAAATTTTCGCATTTCATTTTAATTATTTTTTAAAAACATGTCTACTTATTGAAATAATATTTAAACTAGATTTTAAATATAACCGCCAAACTTTTTGTATTACTTTCAAATATAATGTAGAAAATCATTTTTTTATTTTCTTAAAAAATGTAAAATACATCCTTAAATGTAAAACCTTAAATAGTATATTATTTGTCTCATTTTGAAACCATACATATGCTATTTATGAGCAGAATAATATATTATTTAAATCGATGGTATTTTGGCTAAACCGGAATGATTTCTTGATTATCTATTATCTTATTATATCAGAGTTTCTTTTATATATGTTTCCGATGTGATATCGAGGGATGAGTATGGCGTCGGAATTCTCGGAAATCTCGAGCTTAGACGCGTGATTACTGCAAGACCTGTTTGCCATATTATTTCGGGAGAAAGTCCAAGTATTTTTGTTGCTAAACGCGAGAATAGATGTAGCAACTTGGGCGAACGATGACTTTAGTATGCGGCATCAAGGACGGTGAAGAGCGTGCCGAACGCTGCTCTTGAAAGATCTATTCAACACTAGCTCGAGTACGCGTGTACTTAATACGCAAGAGTGTTTTTGTTGCTTTCGATAGTAACTTTGAAGGAGCGTTATCTCACGCATTATGTGTGTGTGTTTATTAGTTGAATATATACCTCCATATTTTTTGATGACTTGAAAAATGAATGTCTACTTTTAATTAATGAAAACCTAATGAAAATTTGCTTTTTTATTTATTTTCTATCTCAGTATCCCGTTTCTATAACTCTTAATAATTATTTGATATCATTATATTATTGCGCAATTTTTTTCATATATAATATCTATGTAACAACAATTATGGCTCGGTTCCACCAATGCAATGTAAGATTAACTTTAATTCGGTCCAACTTATTTTTTATCTTTTTCAAATTTTAATGCCCCTTTCTATTAATATAGTTTAATTTCGGTTCAATCAATTGTTTATTCTGAGCATGAGAAAAAGATGAAGAGTAAGTTAAACTAAGATTAAAGTTAATCTACATTGGTAGAAATGGACCTAGATCTGTTTGCGTTGTTTTTCACATCCAAAATCTTCGCTTTCTTTTTTTCTCAATGTCCGAATATATATTTTTCTCATTTTAAGTGCAAAAATTTTTATGGATTTTAAACATGGACAAAATTAATATAATGAGTTTTTGGCATTGTTGTTAAGAGTTACAGACTCAGGATACTGGAGTCATTTTCGAATGAACAATCGTAAATTGTTAACGTAAACGTTTTCAGCATTCTCGATAAGCTCATTATGGACGAGACGAAAGTGCAGATGCATTTTATAATGCACAGGTGTATTACCTGCTCGATTATTGTGGTTTAGAAACGGAATAAATCGCTTTCCGTGCGATCAATTGATATTTATTAAATATTAAAAATAATTGATTTCGTAATAATTGATAGACGTACTAGCTATAAAATTAATGAGAGACGGACGACCAGAGAAAGAGTTTTCTTCTAGAAAACGGGAAATCGTACACTGTCGTTTGTTCATTGCGAGACATCTCCGATTATTGACAAAATGTGATAGTTAACCTACTGGGTGGATAAGTGTGTGTTACAATCTTTTTCTATGACATGTTCGAGAAATGTTTCGAGAATGAAGAAACGTCTACTTAAAAGAATAATCCGACGATATATGTGTGTAGATTAATATATGCGGCTACTATTTCGATATGTATATGTCTTGTTATATCTATTGATTTATACTCGCAATATTATTAATTTTTTTGTTAATTTTTTTATTAATTAATTAATTTATTTATTTAATTTTGCAAATTAATAAGCAAATGAATAAATTTTATAATATTTTATAATATTTATTATTTATTTACATTGTAATTACAATACAGACTTAAAAGATGATAACTCTTAAAATAACATTTTTTATGAGAACGTAAAGAGAAATTGCTTGTGCAAAATGTTTACTAAAAAAAACTTGAAATTTTTAAGAGACTTCTTTTTTATCCTTGAAAATGAAAGATTTTCATGGAATTTTATTGGCATAAGAAAAATTTTTGGAATTTTACTTATTTCTGTCTCTTTTTAATTAGATTGTCTTGCTAATGCAAAATGTTGACAATCGATTAGCAATAAATATGGCATACACATCCGTGTATACGTTCACGATTATATTTGCATATCTCGCGAATTTAAAAAAAAAAGCGAAATAAATATAAGACAATATTCAGCAAAAGAGAATAGTTTACTAATATTATATTGTGAATGTTTTCCACTGTTCTATAAGTTTCATTGGTCCAATTGTAGAAAATATAGATATACAAGTATTTCGTGAAATTCTTCTACTAATTTATAATTTGTTTTCATTACTTGCACTCCAATTTATATTTTGAAGTTGCATTTAAAATATTGTTTAATCTTATCTGGAATTTTGAACAAAAATATCTGGAAAATCCATTAATTCTCAGAGGATGTTATTTTAAAGAGTTTTTCAGTAAACACTCTATTGTATTATTTTTAATATCTGAACAAGAATTAAATAATAATTAAATTCTAGTTTCAAATGAGTACAATAATCTATTATTTTCCTATTTGATAACAGAATTAATCAAGAAAAGGTGTGTTAGATAACGCGCATCTAACCATGAATAAACCGCATTATCGCAGTAAGGAGAGCAACGATATAAAAATATGCTATTCCTTTTTTTCTTACATGTGGTAACTCATCAGCTCGAATTAGCTCCTATAGTTCCAAGATTGTGTAACAATTAAAAGAATATAAGTAAGAATATAAGTATTGTAAGTTGATGTTAATTGCGATACTAAAACATGTTTTTATCGATATAAACAAGTATAATTTTTCCAGAATATTATATTTTAAATAATAAAAATGATGAATTTTATTACAAAATTCACTCGTTATTGTAACGATCAATTTTTAATTGAAAAGTTTCCAAAAACCAGACTACAAGGAACGATTAGCGATGTCGTAACATTCTCATTGCAAATAATTCAAATGCAGTCTTCCACATCATTGTCCTTTTCATCTTTTGTCGTGCATGGATTTTCATGACAGGATTGATGATTTCCTTGCAGAATTTCGTTACAACTGAAAACAAGACGTAACGATTACATCGAAGAAGAAGACTTTGGACGTCAAAGATGTGTGATCGTGAAAAGAACACCTATCGTGTCTTGCAAAAAGTAAAATTTTTGTGAATCGAAATTTTTGTGACTCGTTTGGAACATCGAGATAAGTCTCAGCGAAATTTCCTCACGATTATCACGGTGGCGAACAATTGCACTCGCTCTATCGGGTGAAAGACGTACACTTGGATTGTAATAGCATCGAACACATCGGATGTTTGGAGCCTACGGGAGAATGTCGATTGGACAACCAAATCAGTCGGGTCATCAGAACGAGAAGCAGTCGAGTGATAGGAACGGTGGTGGTGCGGTGACTAGATACAGCAGAATTTGGATCGTGAGGTGTCATTAATGCCGGACTAATGCGGCCCCGTGATGATCGACGAGGACGAGAAGACGGTGGTGGCCCCCAGGTGGAAGAACTATATAAGAGACGAAGCGCGAAGCGGGGGAGAGGACGAGGTCGTCGTCTCTCCACCAGCAGCAGCGTGGCTCAGGTGCCAGAAAGTGGCAGAAGAGGTTGGCCTTATAGAGGGTTTATAGTTTGCGTAGGATAGACGATGAGCGTCGAGGTCGACACGCTGGAACTCGAGGTCTTCGAGGTGAGTCCTCAATCCCTCTCGAGAATGCGACGAACGGGAGTCGCGCGAAAAACACATCGTGAAAAGAAGCGATTATATCTCCGTTAACAAGGAGATCGTGCTCAAGAAAATACGGAATACTTGTATTGCCGAGCGATCACCGGCGAGATTTTAATCCACGTATCTATTCGGACAAAGTAATTGCTTAACATTTCGTTGCCATTTTATGTGATGTTTCCGATTAAAGGAGAAATCTTCTGGGAAAAATCTTCTTTCCTTTTCATTGAAACAATTTAAAACATGCAGAATATTTTTTTAATATATTATTTTAAACTTTATTATTTAAGATTTTTTTTATATTAACAGCAATCAATTTTTATTGTTTAAGTTTTTTAATTAAATATAGATGACACGACATTTCTCATAAAAACAGATTGTCTTATGTCTGACCTGCAAGTTTATATATTAGCAAGTAGGAGCTTACGTCTAATTTTGTAGTTACATAATATAAGTATCTGGCAATAATAACGCACTGCGTAATCACACAATTATATTACCTGTTGTATAACGTAATATGTTAAGAAGCTAAATATGATCTCCAATAGATATGTAAAAGTTAGATTTTTCAAAAATATTAAAAAATTATTTCTATTGAACATAATTTTTTCTTTTACAATAATACATAATAATATGTATGATTCTGCTTTTTTTATGCTGATTTAATGCACAAAATATACGTTTTAATTTCACCGATATCGAATCAAAAACAATGCTTGGAAGGAGAATTTGACTTCCTGAGTACACAACAACGAGACTGAAAAGTTACGTAATTTTCGATATTATGCAATGGACTTCCGTTCGCTAGCCTGCGTTCCGTTTGACAAGTAATGCGCTTTGAATGTGACTTTATCGATGCAAATGAGCTATTATCGCGAAGCATATAGATTTGTCAAGTTTTTTGATTAACAGACGCATTCCTATCCTTATTCATTTTTTATTCCCGTGGCGATTGTATTACAATGTTCATACTCGACATTCATATACTTGTTCAGACAGAGAAAAAGCTCTTAAAAATAATTGATTAGTCTTATCATGGTGATATATCTACTCGTAAATGTTTTATGGAAATTATGTGCACGCGAATTCTCACCTAGATAAAGTATAATACTTATATAATAAATATAAAGCTAAAATTATATGGACACACTCAAACACACACGCACATTTGTATTTTATAATAAAATAATTTTTTAAATTCTATAATCTCTTAGTGAGTGAAATGTTCGACTTCACTAATCAATATTCTCTTGCACTTTCTCGAATGCAAGTTTAATCTTGTTACATGTGGAATTGCCATCGCATGTAGCTTAAAATCAACTTGCGAGAGTAAATCGGAGCATTTGAGCCAGTCGGTCGAAACATTCGTACAGTTTGGTCAAGCGAGCTCCGTACATTTTGAATTATTATAAAAGATTTCAATATGATTTCACACAATTAAAATGTAAAATGACGTGAATACTATAAAGATGAAATAGAATCAAAAATATATTTCTTATAACTCAAGGTATGGAGTAATGAAGAGATAATTATAATTAGATTCTTATTCTTTTAAGATTAGAATTTTAATTTTCTAGAATTATAAAAATTCGAAATCTTTTGCTGTTTTGCCATTTGCGCTTATATGTATACTCAGAGAACAATATGTCCGAAATATGGACATAATATGTCTTTAAGACATCATAAAGGTGTCTTTCACGAACATCATGTCATAAAGATCTCCTCAAGATATTTGTAAACATTTAATGTCCTCTTTTTGGGCATGCATGTTATTTGAGTATGCATTTTTACTAATTCGTGCATCGCAGTACTTATCATCGACATAAACTTTGACATACACTTTCTCGCGCGTGTATATCATCCGTGAAGAGAAAAAAATGCGGCAACATACGGTCGCAGCTTATAACGGCCAATAAAGCTCTTATAGACGTTCAACTTTATGTTCATCGACGTGCTGAAGCTTTATCGCGAGTACCGGAAAAAGTTCTATTCACTTTGTCCGTGACATGTTTTCACGCACGATCTATACTTGTATGCGCCGCGCTGCTTTTCACGTTTTCTAGAATACCTTCGATCTTCTGGGATTTATTTTACGCGGCCTACATAAATGATAAATTGCTAGCAAAGTGAAACACACAGTGCGCAATCGTTCTTCACGAATCAGTATACATTTGCAAAATTTCTTTACAATTAACAAAGATTTAATTTCTTTTTTAAAGTTTCTAATGTTTGAAAAAGAGTTTTAAGGTCATTATAATTACACGAACTTTCTTAAAATAAAATTTTTTGTCTTCGTAAATATTCTTCACCAAATAACATTGCAACAGTGTAATTGATCGTTGTAGTAATACGTGGTAAGTTTTTGTAATTAAGTTACCTAATAAATTAAATTGAGATAACTTATTTAAATTTGTTGTCAGAATTTGGCATTCCTGTGTTAACATATAGCGATCAAGAAATAAGAGTTAATCTCATGTAAAAAAAATCGAGGAATCAGAATAATTTTCGGATATGAACTTCACTTCAACATCTTAATCGACATTTTATTATTTAATCTCGCATTCTTTTATTGTACTGATGGCCAAGACTTGGTCGAAACGTTTATATTTTTAATTTTAAATATATGACTTTGGCAAAAAATATCTTGCGTATATTATGCTCCTTATTTATGTTTTAGAGTTCTAAGAATTTTCTATTTTTTATACTTAATTAATAGAACTTTTTTTAAAATACTTGGATCCGATTTTTCATTATTCTGGTTAACTTGTGATTAAGCTTAATCTAATGTTTTACCCAATGGGCTTTATTTATGATATCGTCCTAGATGAAGCTCATTGGATAAAATATCAGGTTAAGCCTAACCGCAAATTAACCGTGCCATAAAGTTAGAAATTTATCAATTGATTTAGTTAAGTCATATCTTGTATGACTTAACTAAACTTTGCAATTTTTTCTAATTCTTTTCTATTCAAAATTGAAAACTGATCAAATTTAAAAGAAGAAACATTTCTGAACATTAAAACAATATATGACTTTTTCATAGAAAAATCAGAAAAATGAAATATAAAGTAATCCAATGTTGCTTTTATAAGATTATTAAAAAAGATATACTGATATGTAAGAATGCACAAAGAACAGTTTTCTAAATAATTGACTTATTTATTATTATTTTCACAATATTTAGCAGGTGAATTAGCAGGTAAGAATTCAGTTTGAAATAACAAAATCCAGATTTGGAATAATAAAAAAAAAACGTTACAATTGATGCGTGTATTATACATTCAGTATTTAGGAATTGATTATATCAAGAGACACTGATAGTGTCTCGGCGCAAAGCCACGCGTTAGTTCTACTTTGCAAAGTTTTTCTCTCTTTGGTTATAAAACGAAAATATAAACTAAATATTTTATTATCAATACACATATTATAAATACAAAGCTACAATAAAATATACGGATATTAACAATCTCTTGATAATTATGGAAAACAATTACTTATTATATAACAGTTTTCAATTTTGGACTTGGCAAAAAAATAGCAAAATATTACATCGTGATCACAACGTTCTACACTTTTGTTTTACTAACAATAACAGAATGAACAAACTGAGCAATAAATTAATGCAATCAAGTTACATGGACAATCTATATATTTTATTAATGCTATTTGTTGAATTCATTGTATAATTACTCACAAAATAAGTAGATAGGGCATATAAAGTTAGCACTAGGCCACATAAGTTATATCGAAATTAAAAGTTATATGAAAATAGCTTCATCGAAACAATGTAAACAATATTTATGCTTATGAAGAGTAGATATATCGCAACAATAGTTTCTTTTTGACTTGAGACATATGCATGCAAAATTATTATATCAATCTAAAATTATTCTTATTTTCTTATTTTGTTATGAAGCAAAACGTATATGTATATATATATATATATATATATATATATATATATATATATATATATATATATATATATATTATATGTATATT
>Ga0157363_1005711_pt1 | contig 11636 bp, 3 predicted proteins | sample AttsexASBM1_FD_111477 | JGI IMG/M metagenome (GOLD analysis project Ga0157363, IMG submission 111477) | Fungus gardens microbial communities from leaf cutter ant in Ribeirão Preto, State of São Paulo, Brazil - Atta sexdens ASBM1 | ecosystem: Host-associated > Fungi > Mycelium > Unclassified ...
AATACCATATATTCATCAAACAATGAAAAATTTTATATAAATTCTTCTGAATTGTGCTTTTATTAACACTCATCTTCTCGGATTTCTTTTCTTTTACTATCCTTTAGACTCTTTAGAGTGTATTTAATTGGTTCTGGGCGCACACACGCACGCGCGCGCGCGCACACACACACACACACACACACACACAATTAAAATAATTAAAATAACTTAAGTATGAAATATTATTATTAATATTTATATTTCTTCACATTTGATATTATATAATTATTTCAAATCATTCTTAATATTACTAGCGTGAAATAATAGTATTAAAGCCATATATAGTATTAATTGAAAGAAAATTACTTATGCGTATTAATTATGATTACGCGAAATAATACGATTAATTAGCAAATCTTCAACATAAAACCTCTTAATATTACTTATCTCTAGAAATTAATCATAATTGGGAGAATTATTATTGTTTTAATAATTTATTGCTAACTTTTGATGAATTTTTAAATTAATGTTAATGAAACGAATAGTTATTAATCTTAATTTTAATTATTATTTTCCAATAATAATTGGAGGCACGTAACAACTCAAAATAATTGCTATAATAATCACATTGTTAATTAGCTAATAACTTAAATTGCACCTCCTTAGGACACCCAGTATGTCCTGGCATTATCTTCGAGATACTCCGCTTCCGTTCAATCATAATCTATTTCCTTAAACGAGGCCCATATATTGCGCCTCTGCATTTACTTGTTGTCGCCATACTTATATTATCGCTATTAAGTATTTTTTTTTCCTTAGTTATTAATACTATTTAAAAGTGTGTATATGCAAGCGTGTATGTTGTGTATGAATGCGTGTAAAGACTATAGCAATTTAGCTAAATGGTCGTGTTCTAAATATGAGTTAGCGGTTGCTCGATTTTCGCTTTAATAAATGCTGTTCTTTTACCGAAGAAATAAAATCGTGTGCCGCTCTTAATTTTAGATGGGTCGTCTAGAACGCGAAAAATGTGTAATAAAACATCGTGTCATTTAAATAAAAACTCTTTTGTAATTGTATGTACGTATAGTATACATACTTATATAGTGTTACATAAGGATTATTCCGTATTTATTTCTACCATCGCGTTTTACGGCGCTTTTTCCATTAAGACTCGATCTTTCAAGTAGACGTTCATATGTCTCTTTTGTCGTCTTCTTCAATTTTATATAAGCAATGCGTCGTCAATTATTAATTAATTATTAATTACTTATTAATGGTATGTCTCTGATCGATTATCATGGATTTTGAAACTGTTGAAAGTTTTTAAGTTGAAGCTTTTGTAATTGCCAAATTGTCTAAACAATTTTATTGCTTGTTAAATAATTATGGCATTTTACATTGTGATCAAAAAGAAACAAATAGATTATTCTGTAAAAGTTTAGGGAGCAAAAATCCGGAGTGCTTAAGAGTACTCGGTTTTTAAAAGCGGTTTTTATATCCCCTACTTTATATCAATAGTAATTAATATACATACAGTTTATCAATGAAATATATTGATATTTTTTAATAATAAGTATTAAATATTAGCATATATTGTTTAATCGATGTTTTTTTTTAATTTAAATTGATGTTGAATATAAATTCGAATGTTAATAATGTTCTAACGTTAAATAATAAGGAATAATGATTCTTATATGAATAATATTTATAATATGAGAAAAAAATGTAATTTATAGTAGCAATAGACTTGAGAATACTTTTCTCATATCAATATCATATCTTGTTCTCTGCAATTAAGATTCTCTATAAAAATATTTTATTGCAATAGATCAATTACTGTATCAATTTAGCCGAGAGGAAGGAATGAAATTGATCAGAGACAGCCTTCGCAGCTAGTTACTTTGTATAAGAGATATCTCTTCGTAATTTATACTTATTCACTCCAAATTTGCTCAAGGCAATCTTTTCACGCACCGAGTCAGACATTGAGAGACTTGCATTCTCCGCTCCCTTGTGTTTCCCACAGAATCAGTCAAGTGCTCGCGAAATATTCGAAGATAAGTCCTTCAATCGTCGAGTCATACTTATGATTCGACTCGAATCGAGTCGCTGTAAATTTTGCGACAGATCTAATGACATTCCACATCGGATAAGAATAAAGCCCGAGCCGCGATTCCCGCACGAGAGGGATCCCGAGCGCGCAAGTGGCTGCGAAACGCTCTGTTGAGAAAAGAGAAAGAAAGAAAGAGAGAAAAAGGAAGCAGAAAGCCCACTCTAGACATGGGAGCGTACTTATTTATAGTAACTTTGAACAATTTTTTTACGCTCCGTTTTGAACATTTCGAAACGCCTCGTCGCGAGTAGTCAGAAATGTTGAACTTCGGGACGTATCGTGTAAATATACATATATACTGAAATACGATGAATAACGACTGTAACCGGTGAGATAATTAATATGTATGTGTATGTATGTGTGTGCATTGCGTGCGTGTGCGAGCCGTGTGAGTCGCGGAGCGACAGGAAGCGATTACAGTGTCATAACGTTACTCCACAAGAGGCATCAACTTTGAATTTTTATGATCGTAGATCCTTATAGAAGTCCTCCATTAATCCGCATTATTTGGCGATCGCAACGCGACACTTGTTGTTTTTGTTATTACACTCACAACGAATTGCGGGAATGAATCGTCCGTGTTTCTTATAAGAATTGTAATATGGTATCAGTTGCTATTGATGAAACGTCAGTGGAACGATCCTCCTGCATTTCGATTATCCATAACGAAATCTTTTGCTTTTTTCCCTTCCCTTCGAGATACTTCCTCAATTGTAAGCTAAAAACTTTTTTGTTTAGATCTTGAGGATTTATCACGTGGTAGACGTAGACGTTTCTTAGATATTTGGAATCTAAAAAAATCGGATCTTTTCATTTTTAGATCTTTCCTGGAATTATGATCTTTGTATGTTTAAATCTTCAGAAATTTTGGTTTCTTGGAAACGGAATGTTGTATTCCGAATTCTTTTTTTCTGAGTTTGTCGATCCTTCCAGTCTTTAGAATTTTGTAAAACTTTAAAAACTTAGGATTCTTCAAACTTTGGATCTTTGAATCTCAAAACTATAAATTTGAGGTATTTTAATTTTCATGGAATTTTAAAATCGAATCCTTTATCTTGAGATATCTAAACTCTTGTATTTTAAAATGTTTAAGACCCGATTGCATCAACTTTGATTTTAAGCGAAACTTAAAACTCTCTCTATTTTTATTTTAAAACTGAAAAGAGGGACAAAGAGAGTTTTAAGCCTCGTTTAAAATTAAACGTTGATGCAACCGGACCTTAGTTAATCAGTTTATTTAATTGCAATCCGATTGCTTTAAAACTGTTAACAGCTGTTATTTAGATCCTTTTTGCTCTTTGATTTTTTGAATCCTCAAGTCCTGGATGTATTTCCGTTCCTTAAGGACCTTTCACAAAACTGACTGAATTATCATAAGTTATATAGCCAATTTTCAACGAATCACTTAGCCACGTAAATACGAGAAGCGCCTCACACACGATCTGATTAATAGCAGAAATCCAATAGAGATTTTTAAATAAATCTCGCGCCATTTTTTCTTATCATCACTCAAAATTAAGAATTGCTCAGAATCAGTGGCAAAAATGAATACAAATTTATATAATTTGGCGAAAAGTGATGACTGAGGCTTTTTTTATCAACACTAATTTTTCGCAGGGATTCATATAAATTTGTATTTAATTAAATTTACTACGACTCGAGTCTTTCGTTTCTTAATTTTGTCAGAGATTTATTTAAACTTGCGCATTTATTGCTAGAATAATAATAAATTTAGCATAATTAGTCGTGAATGGTAAACCTGTTTAATTTTAATTTAATTTTATATCATAAATATCTTGAGCTTCAAAATATATTGATAACATTTTTTTCTCAAAAACGTTATCATGTACTTTTCCTACTCGCTTTTGTCAGATCGCGTGTGATTTGAGTCATGTACACATTTCCATTGATTTAAGATTGTTATTCACAAGAGTGATGATTGAAATGATAGAGAGAGATAGGTAAAGATGATCATGGAGGTACATGCGAGACGGCAGCTTTTTAATATGTCTACGAAAAGTATTGTCAAACAAATACTCTTGAACGTTTTAATTAAAGGTAATTCGTACAGTACATAAAATTTGCCTTTTATTCTTTTAATGTTTAATTTAATATTTAAATTTACTAAAAAATTTACTAAATAATTTGGCAATTCTTTTGCTTAAACCCTACAGGCGCAAAATATTTCTAGAATGTTATATAAATATTATTTAAAAAAATTAAAATAAGTTATTATAATATTTTGAGAATATTGTATAATATTTTTTAATATTATGAAAATATTCTATGAATGTTATATGTCCATTTGTATAATCCTTGGTATATTTCCTTTAACATCCCTAAAATATTATTAAAATATTTATTAATATTAATTTTTTTTTTTTTTATATTTAGTGCAGTTTGAATTCAATCTAATCATGCGAAAATGTCTTATCAGTCTATGCTACGTCTTGTGCTTAAATAACATTTCGATATGATTTTACGTACATGTCTAGTCCTACAACTGCATGCCAAAATTATTTTTAATCTTTACACATATATAAATATATATATATATATATATATTTAATTATATATATATATATATATATATATATATATTTAAACTGAACCGATGTAACAGTTTTACAAATTAAAGTAAATGTTATAATATTTTTTAATATTCATACAATATTACAGTAACACTAAATAATGTTACTTAATAATCATGTAATATTATCAAGAATGCATATATAATTATCCATTAATATTCTAAGAATATTATTTAATATTATATAATTTGTTAAATATTCTTCAAAGATTAATATTCTGAAAATATGCCTAAATATTATTTAATATTAATTAATATTATGTGAATATATGTCTATAGAGAAGAATATCCATATTTATGTTACAGTTATTAAAATCAATCTGAAATATCATGTGCAATTAGTTGCAATATGTTCTCTTCGTGGTTGCTTAGATATATTTGTTTGATCGATATTTTACACAGCATTGTAAGGTTTTATTGAACAAGAACAGAAGTTGTACCGATTTAAACAAATTGTTTGTCATAATCTAAACTTGAATTATGGCGATAATTATAAAAGATTATCAATGGCGACAGACGAATAAAAGAATAATAATTTACGTGCCTCTAAAAAGTCGCCCTAAAAACGTGCATCTATTTGTTATGGATAATTACGTAAAAGTATTCAGAATATTTTCTAAACATTAAAATAATGTCTTTAGATTAAAATAATCAGAATATTTTTTATCTTTTTCTTTTCTTTAAAGTTAAAGTCTTTCTCTAGATGTAATTTTCGAATTTAATTATATTTTTTAATATATTAATTGATTAATTGATATATTTAAAATATAAAACTTAACCAAAGTTTTGAAGAAAATTTTTTTTATTGAAAATTATTTTTTTCTTTGTATAATATTTATATGTAAGCGTATATATATATATATCTAATATATATAGTAGGACTTAATGTTTGAAAATAATCGTTTACTTTTAATTCTAATGATTCTTGAAAGCAATATACAATTTTTAATTAAAAAACTTGATATGTCAGAATTATATTATATTAGGTGTAATAAAAAGAAATCCATTATTTTTGCATGAAATTGAATGGAAAAATAATGGATTTCTTTTTACTACACCTAATATGTAAAACCAATTCTCGCAAAGATGTAATTAATTTTTGTTAAAGATTAGTTTTTCGCCCTTTATTTTGGAATTATTTCTGTGGGAAAATGTGCTTGAAGAGGAAAGTGAATGTACTTTGACGGATACCGAAGCTATTTTCTCTTTACAAAAAGCAAACATGACTGTTGATTGGCCAATTCTCGAGGTGGAAAACATTAGTAAAAGTGAAAAATATCATGCTAGAAATCAAATTTTAGAGAAAGCACAAAAGGTTTTGGAAAATCGTGCAAAATGTAAGAAAGGTAAGGATTGTTAATAATATGAACAGATTTTTATGAGTCGTTTTTTGAAGTCATAAAAAGGATTAAGAGAATAGAACTTTAAGAAATTATAGTCTTGTTTAAAAAATAAAATTCTCAGTTTAAAAAATAAAACTCGCCACTTACAGAGAAACTTCAAAATCTGCAAAAAGAAGCGATAAAAATACAAATCAATTTGGATACTGACACACTGAATAAAATAGAAGCCTTGAGAGACAGCCATCGGAAGGCCGCGATGCAAGATTTTGAAGATTGGCGATTAAATGCAGAAATGCCGTTCCTTCAAAATATTTCTGGCAAAGTGCAAAAGAATAGGAAGGCATATAGGTATTATTTTAAAGAGAAATGAAAAAATGAAAGAGAATATGAAAATTTTTTAGAATACCGTAACTTAGATATCTTGAGAAGTAATAAAAGAAAAGTAATTTTGAAAAAGCATAATTCTATAAAAATTAGCTATTTTATATTTAATCAATATATTTTTCTGAAAGACCTCCACTTCAATGGTTCAAAGATGATCTTGGTATCATACAAATTCGAGAAACCGACAAGAAGAAATTAGAAGGAAATCAACAAGATAAATCAATAATTATAGAAGAATTAGAGGAAAAACTAATTGTCGAAGAAAAACCTGAAGAAGGTTTAACTGTTGAAGAAAACATAAACAAAGATTTAATTGTTAATGAATCAATAGAACAAACGAATTCAAAAGATGGTATAACCCTCAATGAAAATACCGGGAAAAAAGCAGATGTAGAAATAAAGGAGACAACAAATATGAGCAAGAATTTTAATTTTGCAGAATATTCTAGTTATTCCGAGGATTCCGAATCAAATGAAGAGATTACATCCTCTAAATCTTCGACAAATTCTTTAGTTAAGAAAATGGATCAGAAACTCTTACAAAAATTTTGTACGAAGACGAAGAAACAAGGATCAGATCGGGATTTAATTGACAGGATACTGGAGAGTCGAAATCCTAAAATAAATCAAATATTCGATGAACCTACGAAGGCAGTTCCACTTCCTAGAAGAAGTGGAACAATCAACGTAACTTTTTCCGAACGGGCCTTCCCCACTCCTGCAAGAGAGAGTTCCTTTATTGAAGAACAGGAAGTACGTATCTTTAATGTAAATTCTATTATAAATTTCTTTTTACTAAGAATCTTATAGAAGTTAATTATTTTTTACAAAAGAAAAGAATATTTGACAAAAATATTTGACTTAGAAAGAAGTTAGAAAATTCATTTTATCTTAGAAGGAACTCGAGAAATTAATTTCTTTTCAGCAACAGTTTAAATTTGAAGTTTTGATTTAAATATGTACAATTTTTAATATAGATGTATGTTTCAAATGCAGTATGTTTTTAGTGGCTCTCCAAACAAGCAGAGGCCAGAAGAAAAACAGGATTCGTTGCCGAGGATCTTCGTCCTGAAGAACAGGATCCACAATGGTTAAAAGACAAGGGCGAGTATGTTGACAAATGCGCTTTGTCACATATTTTCTTATTTTTAAATTACATTTTATTTAATCATTTTGTGTTTTAGTGATTTCTTCAAAGCGAGAAATTATTTAGCTGCCATCAGTGCATATACACATGGAATCAAAATCAGCGACAAGATGACGGCACTTTATGTAAACAGATCTGCTGCACATTACGCTCTTGGAAATTATTACAGGTGTATTGATGATTGTTCTAAGGTAATTAAAATTACAATCAATAAACTATATAAAATATTTTTTCTAAGTTTAAAAAAAATTTAAAAGGTTGTAGAGAATAGAGAAAAACATAAAAATATAAGAAATATATGTATAAAAAAAAATAATAGTATAATGTATATATAATGATAAAAATGTAAGAAATATGTATAAAAAAAATAATAGTATAATGTATATGTAACGATAAAATAATAAATTATATAATAAATATTAAAAATATAAATGGAAATAGAGGAAAGATAAAAATAAATTGAAGTTAAAAATAGAAATATGGTATAAAGATATTTATACATATATATAAATTGAAAATATAATTTTATAAAACGAAGGATATAAATAGAAAAGATTCTCTAAATATTTAATCCTAATTATGAAATATATGGAATACTACAATTGTTAATGAGACTTTTTTTTTAGGTATTGGAATTAATGGAACCAAAGTGCGAAAGCAACAGAGCATCACGAGCAAGGTGTCACGCTCGTCGAGGTGCTGCGCTTTGCAAATTATCTGCACCACAGCATGGAATCCCTGAATTAGAAACTGCTTTGAAGCTAGATCCGAATAACAAGAGCATTCAACACGATCTATATGCTGTTAAACAATATTTTAATATAAGGGAATGAAAAAAAGAAGATTGATGAAAGAATGATTGATGGGGTTAATTTTCTAAAAATTTTATTCCTATAGAAATTTTAAAAATATTTTAATTTATTGAAATTTATTTTATTTATTTGTGCCATATCAATAAGTTGATTAGATGTATATAATATACATACAAATATAATTAAAACAATAAGATATGTAAAATACTTATTTAAAGTGTACATGTAAATTACTTAATTCTCTTATATTTATCATATTACTGATGTCTTCTACGGAGCAGTTTAAGTTTGTTTAAACTTTATGGTTATTTTTGAAAAATATAAAATGATACGAAGAAAATATCATCAAGACAAAGTTCTTATTTTTTAAATTCTATATTCTTGATTCTATAATCTTGATTTTGAATACATTTACTTATTTTTATTTTCATGTACTTTTAACATTCAGATATAACGTTTGTGATAAATGCATGCACATATAAATATGATATATAAATATGATATAAATATATTACTAGTATAATCTAACGTAATTTAACATAATTGACCTTAGATTTATATATATAATTCTGATGGAAGATTAAATTAAATTGTTAATTAAATATATATTTAAAAAAGCTACAAACCAAGTGAAAAACCTATATCCTATCTTTTATATATATATTCAGTCGAAGTCAGTATAATTAAAAAAGTTTTTATTTTCGTAGTTTGTAATTTTTAATTATAGGCCGTTGCTATTTCAAATATTATTAATATAAATATATTTGTTTATATTATTAATATAAACATATTTATAATATATAACAATATGTTTATATTATTAATTTATTGAAAGTTTTTACACGTCTAACATTGGTATAACTCGATCGGAGTCCAAACGCCATTTGTTTTATATTCATTTCTATTTATTTTTGTTTTAATTTGTTTTAGCGCTTACTAATATTATATTTTACTTAGCACTTATATTTTTATGTTTTCACTTGGTTTGTAGCTCTTCTTAATATATATTTAATTAATTAATTATTTGAACATTCATATCATGCATTTTAAATTGTTAAGATGAATGAACTTTTTGGTATATTCTAAAATACATTTGAAATAAAGATTCGAAATTGTATATATATATGCTTAGTTATTTTAGATTTTCTAGCAAAATTTAACAGAATAAGTAGAAATTAATAATATAATTTTAACAAAATTCTAATCATCAGAATAAAATTATCATTATTTTTATTATTTATCTAGGAACAGTGTATTTTTAAAATTGTTTTCTTTTTTAAAACCTGGATTTTTTCATAGTCAGAATTTTATCCATGCAAGCACATTTAGTATGCTCCACAGCATGGATGACTTCATGATGACGATCTCGTTGTTGATCTATGCGATGCCTGACCATAAAGACAAGAGTGACGTTTCTGATTTCGATGGGAGCACAGATCTGTTTAGAATCAGGGCAGCATCCTGATCCAGCACAGCGTGTCAGAACCGTGGACGCGGGATAAAAAGCTTCGTCAGGCCCGAGGCCTACGGTCAAGAGATCCTCTACTGCAATCGCTCTTGATTGGGGTAACAGACATTGAAATTGGTGCACCAGTTGAACGTGGCTCAAAAAATCACTGTCTCTGTTTTAATTAAATAAGAAGAATTAGACTACAGAAATATCCAAGTAACTACAAAAATGTAGACACGAAAAGAAAAGATGATGAATAAAAATGCAGAGGAAAACAATGATAATCAAATATATTAAGAAAATATATGAAGAACGAAGAAAGAAAGAAAAATTAATATAAGATAAAAAGATCGAAAAAGAAAGTAATAAGTAATAGCTTGTTAAAGAAACTGAAAAACCTGATTACATTATTCTCTCACCTGTGATGCCTGCCAACAGCAATTAATGCAAACTGAACGCAGATTACTAACAACAAAAATTTCGTCATCTTCGAAAAGTGACTTTTAAAATGTTTTAAGTTTGGTTGTTTCACAATCACTCCATTGTAGAATCACTCCAGTGTATTTAGTAATAATAAATCAGTAAATTTTAATTATTACTTCAGTTAAATTCAATAATTACTGTAATATATTTCTAAAGCAAAGCACACTTTTTTTAAACTAATCAACAATGTTGCTCAATAAAATTAAGTCTTGAATAGCAATCACAATATTTTCCAAATGTACTTCAATTTGATTCATCGATTATATTCTCTTTCAAGGAAATCGGGTTATTGTATTAGCAAAACAAACTTTTCTACATTAAAACGGAACTTTAGATGTTAGAAATCCTTGAAAAACCTCTAAGGTTTTTAACTACGATTCTTTTCCACTTGAGATTGAACAGTAAAAGAAGTGAATTAAAGAATTTAAGAAAGTAAAAGATTCAAATTTTTCTTCAAATCAAGAAGAAACTGAATTGTTTCAGTCATTTTCAAATCAATCACAAATTAATCTTCACTTCCTTTAATTTCTTTTTAAAAGAAGAAGTCAACTTCCTTATCTTATTCCCAAAAGTATTTCTCCTTTTCAGAAATACTTAATTAACTATTCCGATAAATTTTTTTAATATGCAATCGATTTTTTCCAAAGGCCAACTTCCTTCGATCTGTTCTTTGATCTTCACAATTGGCATCGAAGAAGCTCACTGCAACTACCTCCAAGCTCTGCGATCAGAAATCTTTCATTCTGTGTATATACGTAACTGTTATCCAGTTTTTCCCTCACTTCGTCCTGCCTTCTCCGATTTCTTCTCTCTCGTTGCCACTTGCTCTTCAATTTCTCTTCGCAGAAAGGTCTTCCTACGGATTCTCGGTAAGAGAAGAAGATTTGAGGAGGGATCAATCTAACCGTTCCGAGAAACTCTTTGAAATGACCGTAATTACTAAGAGTACTTCGCGTGACTTTTCTCTTTCTCGCTTCATTTCCTTCTGAATTCTTCTTCCTGTTTTCTTTTCTCTTTATGTGATCACCTGGTTTGGGATGCAGAAATCCGAGAAGTACAGTGAAGATCGAAGTCATATTTTTGAAGTTAAAATTGATCAAAAATTTTTAATTTAAATAAGTTTTAAAATTTGGCATTTAATATTCACTATCTTGAAATCATGTTATTGTAAATTTTATAATGTATTTATAATGTAACACTTTAAATAAGACTAAAATTTTAGTAATTAAATTGATTTAATATTGTTTACTATAAAAGGTATATAAATATATATATATATATATATATATATATTTTATAGTAAATATATTAAATATATATATATATATA
>Ga0157363_1005712_pt1 | contig 11636 bp, 6 predicted proteins | sample AttsexASBM1_FD_111477 | JGI IMG/M metagenome (GOLD analysis project Ga0157363, IMG submission 111477) | Fungus gardens microbial communities from leaf cutter ant in Ribeirão Preto, State of São Paulo, Brazil - Atta sexdens ASBM1 | ecosystem: Host-associated > Fungi > Mycelium > Unclassified ...
ATCGTATAATATCAAAGCAAAATACGACTATATGCACGCATGCACGCACGCACGCACGCACGCACGCACGCACGCACGCACGCACGCACGCACGCACGCACGCATGCACACATATACATATAATCATATACATATATACATATATATATAAAATGTATTCAACACATTCATGAGTACACTGTCTCTCTCTCTCTCTCTCTCTCTCTCTCTCTCTCACTCACTCACTCACTCACTCACTCACTCACTCACTCACTCACTCATGTTGAATACATTTTTTCATTTTACATTTGTTATTTATGTTCGAAATTTTATATTAGAAAGCGTTTACTTTTTTTGCAAGTTTTAAAATATTTTGATGACAGCGATTACTATAATAATCATCAGAGGAGTCATTTTAAATATCTTAAGATGTTATGTTTGTTTCATTATCTGGATATAATCTTGAAATTAATGAATATCTGATTTAAAATGATCTTGCATACAAGATTGAATTATAAATATTACTCTTATGCCCGTTTCTTTCTACATAGATTTATATTTCTAAAATTTATGTTTCTGTCATACTTTTGAGAAAATTTAAAATATATACAGATATATTATTCCAATATCTAACTGTGACCATAATCAGCCTCTCTTACTAATACTCATTTATATCAATATAATTTAATTTTAATCTCGATTTAACTTTTCATCTTTTTCCAATATTAAAAGTTACAGAAACAGAAGAATAAATTGAAGAGATTAATTTATATTGGTAGAGATAGACATCAGTAGATTAAATTTAATCTATTAATTCGATTCAATTTACATTTCATCTTTTTCTAATTTTTAAAATTAGAAAAAATATACAATTAGTTGAACCGAGATTAAAGTTAAACTATAAATATCATTGGTAGACACGCACATTAAGTTGAGAATGAGAGCTAACTGTCGCATGGATAAGGTAAGGCAAAGAAAAATGTATACGCATCCATACAATAAGACTTTCACGATTTATGTATACGTATTTCTTTGCCTTAACTTACGCCCACTATGTCTTATCTTCTGCCATCAGTCTTTGAATTTAGTACAATTGTGATCGATATTACAACTGCCACTAGAAAAGAACATGCCGAGAAGAGAGTTCATATTCGCAATTCTTAATCTAATCAATCGATTTATAAATGAAGACACGTCACAATTATTTATCTCGACTTTTTTATCTTTTTTTTTATCTTTCTTATTTTTCTTATCAGTCAACGCTTCGTTTTGTATCATCGTAACGCTTATATCATTGCTTTTTTTTTTCGCCAACGCCTGACATGCTTTCCATGGATGCGATTTTTATCTGATGGAGGATTATCTCTGAATAGTGTCCGCGGACATCCGTTTGATCGTCAGAGCGCGCGAAGATGCACTCTACGCCTACCGAATTCGACTATTAATTACGCGGCTGAGGTGCAAATGTCACCGCGCACTAAACCTTTGTAAAGGCCATTATCAAGCGGGGCACCTTGGAAGTACGGTTCACCGCGCGATTAGGATTCGATTAAATTGCGCGGCGCGTGAAGGTCCTTCGTACCTTCACGCTCTCTCGATAACGAGTGACGATAATATCATCTCGGAGGGAAGAGAGCAAAAAAAAAAGATGTGCCTCGTCTGTAATGACTGTAACCGCTTCCTCAGATTATCCAATATTTTTTTTCCACGCTTACGTCGACGATACGTGACGTTATGTTGTTAGAAGAGGAAGTCTCTCCTATGGGAAACCTTTGAAAGTCGCACCCTACGCACTACTTCGACGCGCTTCGTCGCGTAATCGCGTAATCCACCTTTCGCGAAGTGTAAACGCTCTTAAGCGTCTCACCGCTCTTCGAGCCGTACATCCTCACGCGCGTGAGAGCTAAATGTGGATTTTGCGGCCCACCAAGAAGTATAGGAGTCTAAAAAAAAAGAAGAATGAAGCTATGACGTATTATCAATTGAAGCGACATAATCAGCATCTCAACGAGGCACGACATATGTCTTGGGGAAAAGAATATTTTTACAAACGAGCTTAGCTTCATACATGCTACAAAGAAGATTGGGAATATTTCCATCCCTTGAGAACAATGAGGCGTTATTAAATTATGCAAGAATGATCGATGGCGTGTGAAAGTCAGGGTGAAAAGACGTCACGTGCTTATATATATCATATGATGACGGCATGAAAGTGACGTTTGCACGGAGGAGCTCATGTGAATCAGTTACGTCGCCTATGACACCATTTTTTTTTTACGTAAGTGGGCTGGCCGCATCAAAGCGTTAACGCACGAGACTATTTCGACCGACCGGCGATGACTAATTGGGTTAACTTCAGCGGCGGTAATAACTATAATGTCCCGCATTACGTCGGACGAAATTGCACGCAACGTGAATGTTAATCGGACCACGCACTTAGACGTCGCTAAATGGCACTTCGTGCTCATGTAATTCGCATAATTATTACGCTTCTTCTTGGAGAAACTTTTTTCTTCTGGAAGCGCAGAAATTTACCGCTGTTCTTATTCATTATGCCAGAATGAGATATCTGACTCTAAGAGATTCAGATCGCGGGTATAACGCTGTGCCACTTTGCAAATTAGTAATTATCATTAAAAAGAAAGACGATATTCTGTGAAATTTTTAGTGACTAATAATACAATATTCCTGTATTTATACAAATATAATAATGTATTTCTTCGTAATTAGATCTTGTTCTCTTTCTCATATATCCATGAGAAAATATTTTTGAGTAATCTTTTATATACAAGCTGTATTATAATGTTCACGGTTTAGTTCTGAAACACAATAAGTGTAACAAGCTTTAAGCCGTAAGGTATTGGTCAATCACAGTCGAATGTGAGGAGAATAATTGATTATAATTGATTGATTTCTAACGATTTAAAGCTTACTACCAATAGTGTTCCGAGATTTACGTAATATAATAATACGTAGAAATAGGATGTAATTATTCAAAGATATTCGTATAAAAATTTGCAAAATGGCGCTATTTCAGTTAGCCTTTACACGTCGTTGTTCAGACTAGAACGAATAGCATATAACGGCTTTCTTTCATGCATTCGACATTTATGCGTGACAGAGCACCTCTGTCATGTCGGCGGGAATAGAGAAATGAGACCGTGTATCGTTATACATAATGAACACTCGCCGCAAGACTCACTCTCCTCTCACTCTCGATCACGCTCTTTTCTCGCTTTCTAACTCCGGGCAGCAGTGGTGCTCTGTTTCGCTTGGACGAACACTAGTCGTTAAGCCGCTTAATCGCGTCGTACCGAAAAGTATTACGCATATTTCGAGAGAAAACGTGTGCAAATCGATGCGTAATGTATGGAGAAAATATCTATGACATTGCTATTTCATCATCTAATTTAATTCGGCGTGTCTAAAATGGAGAAAAGAAAAAAAAAGAAACACGATTCTACATAACGTTCCCGCGCGTCAATTTTGCAATAGGAAATCGAAAAATTGTGGATATATATTATATGTCCTTGGTGAGAACAGGAGGAAACTTCGCGCTTCCTGATTATTTAGGTAAGTCACGCGTAGTTGACTGTCCATTCTTTTTTTGTTCGCGTCTTTTCAAGTTTCTCAAACAATTTGTCATAGATTGCTTTTATGATAAAATTATCTTCTCTACGTTCATATTTCTTAATGCTCGTGTACATATATTTCTATCATAATTCTTATTATTTTTAATAAGTGCTGAAGTTAAATTATTAAATTTAATGGTCTATTTCAGGCAGATCACGCGTAATTATCCTACAATAAATTTCTACTGTCTAAATTATATGTTCATCAACTTACCTTTAAAAGTGTCAGAATTTTCTGAGACAGATCATAATCAAAATTCTGATACTTGCTATCAGACATGTCATAAATAAAAACTAGTCCATGCTTCTGCGTTTCTGCACTTTCAAGGGCAGCGTCTAATTGATATACAACACCCTGCAAAAGATGAGAAAGTTGAATGTTTTGCTTTAATAATTATAAATTTTAAAGGCTTACTTTTTCTAGAAACTTTTCTAGAAAACTATAGATGTTTCCGATTATAAAAATAAGTATCTTACGAAAAATATATTATATTATAATATATTATATATATTATATATTATAATATATTATAAAAATAAGTATCTATAAAATTTTTTTCTTAATTCATTAAAAATTCATTACTTTGTAAAACTTACTTGTAAAGTTGTTTGATGTGTAGTATTCTGTGGAAGATGCAAATGCGCTGTGAAAATAGCTATTGCTGCACCTGTTGCGTCTCTTGATGGCTGAAATAATTTATACTTTATTTGTTTCAAGTCGCAACAACTAAACAAAACGCATCTGCGTTAATTGACTTTCTCGTCTTACCAGGACCGTAAATTTTCCTGTGTATAGTTCACTGAGTAGGGGTTCTTGGGTAGGATGCAGAACTGCTAATCCCTCTCTCCTCCTAGTGGCTTCATGTTGCTCGTACAGAGCTAAAGCTCGTTGAACCTCAAACTTCCGTGCCGCTAAAAACTTGACCGCCGTGCTCCAGGATACCGGTCCAGCTCGTCTACCAGCTCTACACCTATTCACAGCTTCTATAAATTCCTTTGTAGCCTGTGGGAAAAGAAAGTACCGTATATATATATATATATTTACGATTTCAAAAGAAAAGTCTTACATAATTAATGTAAAGATACATTGTAATTTTTATATACATAAAAATCAATTTTTCTATATTTAGATTATTAATAATTAATTATTAAATTGCAATATTTGTTTCGCGTTATTATACATTAGCATATCTATTCATATTTTCAATAATTTTCTCGTTGTTTGCTGTTGATATAATAATATAAATATTTTGTTACTTTATATAATATATAACTTTCATAAATATAAAAAATATTTTATATACACGTATAAATAATAAAAATAAATATTAATAGTGAAACAAGAAAACAATTAGTGTATCATAATAATATCCATTTTTTTTGTTCTTATCGCTTGTGGCAAAAGCAAATGAGTGTAATTATTCTATAAATTATTATATTATCGCACGTTGCTGAAATCAGCGCAGGATAACAAAACATACATTGGGCAACAGAATTCCGCAATCGCTCAGCATCTTGCATACGCCGTTGCACAATGTCAACCTTGAAAATGGCGCTTCACGGCGCGGCGGGCAGGAAATCACGAATTGCAATCTTTATCAGCGTGACCCGATCGACGCGAAATCAACACGTGCATATCTCGAGTATTCGTCGACTCAGTTTGTCGCACGTGATTTCGTAATAAAAAAAAAAAGAAAAGGAAAAAAAGAAAAAAAATAGGAAGAGGAGAACTGGACTCGAAATATAATCCCACCGATGTCGAAATTTGACGACATAGGCACGTGAAAGCGGTATCATCATCATTTTTTTTTATGAATGGAAACGCGAGCGTTATTTTGCGTTCATTGAGAAACATTTCTGAAAACGGAAGAACCAGAGGATTCTGATCACATCAATTAGAATTCGGATTATCTCAACTAGGTTATTAGAATTATAATTATTGGGTTGTCCGGAAAGTTCATGCCGCAAAAGATTTAAATTTAATAAATGAAATTAAAAATTTAAATCTTCTTTCAATTTTCCTTCAAAATCGGCACGAACTTTCCGGACAATCCAATATTATAAGTACATAATTAATAATTATTATATATATAATAATAATAATAATGCACAATATCTATCTTGAAAAGAGTCTAGTTGCATTAATTGGAATTCTGATTGAGAATGAATTATATACTCTCTAAAATCTTTGGAGTGAAATCTCAGTCTAAAGAATGAAAATGGAGCCAGTCTTGTATTAAAATTTTCAATCTTTAAAAATGAGATTTCACTCTTCAAAGTGGAATTCACTCAAAAACTTTTAGAATATTATAATTATTCAATCAGAAAATTCTTATGTTCATTTTTAACCAAAATTCGAATTAATGTAAGACTTTTTTCAAACATTTTCTAGTGTTCTTTTTATCTGCGCTTAACTGCTAGCATCGATAAAAAAAAAAGAATTCAATTGGATAGAGAATTGGAGCTCGTTAGAAAGAATATTTGACCCGAATCGAAAATTATGAGAGCGCTTTTATTCCCCGACATGAGTGGAGTACTCGATCGCGCATTGCCGAGCAACGCGGCGTCCCGTCATTCGTATTCGAGATCACGAGATTACAAGACGACGAGGATCGGCAGGACGACGACGTCGATCGGCGATACGCCGGCGCATAAACGGCACGACGACATATCATTTTTACGCTATTAAAACGAGCAATGACCGTGGACGGGCGACGCGTGAGCGTGCACGTACGTACACGCGTCGGGTATATACTACCGATACAACTTCCGGTGTCCGGCTACCTCCCCACCGGTCATTTCCGTTATATGCCAGCCGGCGGGGATCGGCATGACGGTATCGAACCGCCCGCACTGGACGCGAGTATTAACGGCGAGAGAAGCCGAGGAATTCTTAATACGTTGAGCCCTTTCCGATAGAGCATCTCTGCAGCTTGCGAATTCAGAAATTCAGAAATGAACGATGCGACGCGCGGCGTCGACCTCATCGCGACATTATTTCTTTTCGTCGTACGCGACGAATATCGGCGTGTTAAACGAGAAGTTTGACGACAGAATTAATCGCACGGCAAAGCTGAACGAGGAACCTGGAATTATATCAAGAATACAAGAGGAATGGCTTGAAACGCGTGCCCGAAGACGAACGACTTGTAGTCAGAATATTGATGTTAAAAAATTGATTACGTATTATATATATAAAATTGAGAATATTTTATAAAAATATTTTATATTATAAAAGAAAGAGAGAGAAAAAATAAAAGGATTAACATATTTCTAGAATTATTCATGAGACTCACAGAACTCCCTCCATCCTTCATTTGCAATCTGGATTTTTTTTCTTCTCTTGAAATCTCTTTTCCTCTCTTCTTATCGTTCTAGGCTTTCAAAAAATTTGGAAAAAATTTAAATATTTTTTAATTCAAATGTTAAAATTTTTATCTATTCTACTCTTTTTTATTTCGGAGAAATTTGAGTGAAATTTTGCTTGTGCCAAAAAAAATGAAAATGGGGAGTTAAGTTTACAGATTTTAAATATACTGAGAAAAAAATTATCAAATCTTAATACATATTCTTTTCAATAGTACTAACTAGGCATTTACTTTATAGTAAATATTTATTTAATAAAAAATGATAATTCAATATCAAATCAAAATATAAATCAATGATTCTTTTCTATCAAATAAATATATATTCTTATATTTAGTAAATATTTAGTACTATTCAAATAATATTTATTAAGATTTAGTACATTTTTTAGGAAGATTAACGTTAATTGCGATAGTATAGATTTTTTTAATGCAATGTCAATGTAACAATGAAGGGTCGATTAATCAATTAATCGAAGTCTTTTGATTAACTCTTAATCTCCTTAAACGGAGGTGATTGCTTTTGTCAAGACAGATTTATTACTTCCCTCTGTTTCTATGCAACGAGTGCTCGTGTTCGCTAAAAATATGTACGTGCCAGACGGAAATTGAACACCGCAAATCGATACGAGGGAAAATTTCGTTAGCAAGAAACTCCGCTGAAGCTTCAAATCGAGTTTGCTCGCATCGAAAATTAGTAACGTAGAATTATCGTCATATTGATGTCATCGCCGTCGGTTAAATAGACTCAAACAACTGTGCACTTATAACAGCATTTGAAGCATTTATAACAAAACTTCTAAATTTACCAATCCGATAAATTTAATGCATTCTTGAAATCAATAAATAATACAGAGGTTCTTTAATTAAAATTCTCCGTTTGAAACTGGAACAACGCTATGATCTTAATAACATCTATAAATGTATAACGTTAATACAATGCATGCATATACTTATATTTATGCATCAAATATATTTATTATGCATATCACTATCATTCTAAATAGGAAAGATCTATATTATTAACCCAGATTGTTACAAATTTCTCATCTAAAAATTCTATAACTTTTCTCTGATTTTCAGACAAAGTTTTATAATTTTCCTCGATACTTTTAATATAATATTTTTATCCTGATTTAGAATCAAATATTTTGTTTAAATATTTTTTTTCGGGAGCAATTTAACATAACAATGTAAATTATTATTAATATTGATAATACTATTTGCACTTAATGTTGTAAGTTGGTAGTATTTTAAAACTAGTGTGATATTATGCATATTATAATATGTATACTTTTTTAAAACTAAAAATTTTAATTTTGCACAAAATTCCGATTTTTCCTGATTTTTCTGACCATTTTTAATTTCCCTGATATTTCCTTGACTTCTAGTTTTATAGCAATCCTACAATTTTATTTTTTTTTAGCTAAACTTCTTGCACCGTTCATCTTACTTTTTTTTCCATCAGTAAGAAAAAGAAAAGACGAAAAATAAACCAAGAAGATCAGATAAAAAACAAGCCTCCTGTTTAACATTTGCCTCCTGTTTATCATTCAACGATAGATTTAAAAAAGATAATTTAGTTTATTTTTAGAGGATCTTTCTTTTCTCTATAAAGGATATCCTGTATAGTATCTCGTTATGAAAGGAAGTATTGCATAAAAAATATATCTTTGTGCGAGACGCTACCGTTTCTTGAATTGAGCATTATACAACTTTATATCTTATTAAGTAAATAGCCAAGTTATTTCGATTAATGATGTAAACGTTCGTAATCGTGTTGCAAGAAGATTCCAGTGATTAAGTTTGTCATGAACCGTAAACGTCGTCAAACAGGAATTGGAGGAAGCTTTTTTTACGCCATATGATTTAAGTATCACTCACGTATTTCGACCGCGCCCTATACGTAGAATTCAAATGACTCGCACGCCATGTACATTAAAATGACAAACCGTCCTAAATTAGAAGGGATAGTTTCAAATTTTAATTCTTTATTTCATTTCACAAATGCATCCCAAATTTTGTTCCAAATTAAGAATGTGATTATTAATTGTCTCCCTTTTAAGTGTGAATATAATAATTGTGAAATAATAAGTGAAAATAACAAAAGTGGAATATAATTTTCAGCTGTAATGTGTTTTTTTTTTATTTAAAATTCCAGATAGTATTCATAAAATACATTCAGTAGAAAAATACAATTTAAAAAAATAAAATATGATCTCGTAACTTGATATAATTTTTATTGCATCTCATGCGATGTCATACATTAAGTATTATTAATTTTATTTAAATATAATATTGTTCATTTTCTTTTGAAATGATATTCACTAAAAAAAATTTAGGAAATAAAAAATGTTTATCTATTAAAATTTAATTGCGACAATATTAAATTTTTTTTTAATTCCCTTTTTTTCTTAAGAACTTGATCACCTTGATGTACATTATGAATTTTTAAGTGACGAAGGTCGGGATGCGCACGAATGGAATACAGTACTGAATACGGTATCGACTTGTGGCTGAGACACGCGTTCGATAATGTGTTCGTAGTTTCAAAATAGTCGAAATTTCTCAACGTGAGTCGCGTGGGCGTACTTAAGGAACCAACCGCCGGAAACGCAGCCCATTATTAACGTCCTAACACATTCAAAACATTCGAATTTCCGGCCTCGTACGAGTGTCCGTGCAACCGCACGATTCTCCTCGTTATAGAAACAATAAGGAAGGAAGTAACTTCGCGCCGTGTCGAAAGAGACGACGATTTCCGTGGCGTGTTTATGATCGTTATCGCACGTTCTTGACGTTCCAAGAGATAACGACGAGCGAACGAATGTAAATGATGTTTATATTTACTCGAACGCGTCTATTGGAATCCGCAACAAATTCTTCTTCCACCTTAGGGGAAGATCGATTAGCATCCCATTTCTGAGACCTCCACGAGTTGTACTCTAAAATTTTTAGGTCCAGTTTTTCATTATCTGATTAATTGTGGCTTGGACTCAACTTTAATTTGATGATAATGTATATAAAAATTGTTTTTCTAGTTACTAATCATTAAACTAATAGTAGTGGTAACTTTGAAGATCAGTTTTTTATTCTCTGGTTGACTTGTGGTTAGGCTTAACGTGATATTTCATTCAATAGACTTCATCTATGTTGATGTCATGGATGAAACCTATTGAGTGAAGTATCAGGTTAAGCTCAACCACAAATTAATCAGATAATAGAAAATTGGATCTAAAAGTGACTACTAAATTAAAGTTCAGTGATTAATCATAGCTAAAAAAATATAATTTTTACATTATCATTAGGTTAGCCTAACAGAAGTTAACGAAAAAAATGAAAAACTAGATCTTAAGAATAAATTGTCACTTTGAAGAGTGAAATTTCACTCTTAAAGATTGAAAACTGAGTCACTCTTCTTCAAGGCTCAATTTTCAATCTTTAAGTGAGATTTCGTTCCAATGAATTTAGAAAGTAGTCTCCACGAGTCACAAAGAGACATAAGATTCATTTTCGCGCCAACAAAGGGCAATAAGATCTCTGATGAGACTTCAAGTCCTTGAACATGAAGTAGAGGCTGTTTGCAATTCAAGATCATTTATCCGGCGAGCCTCTCAATTTCCTGAGACTCGAGGCGAGGCCCGGCAACGGCGACGACGATGACAGTGGCGATGGCGATGACGACAATGATGATGACAATGGTGATGATAAAGATAATGACGATGATGATGGTGGATTCCGACGTATCTAATCACGTTCGATCGCGGAAAACGTATCTGCGGAGAGAGAGAGAGAGAGAGAGAGAGAAAGAGAGAGAAAGAGAGAGAACATGCAAGGTTCAGGATAATACTCACTTGCTCCTGCTCGGCCGTTAACGTGGCTGCCATTTTGGCTCAACGCGCTGGCATGCCCAAGGAGGAAGCGTGTATTACAAGAAGCAGAGAACGCGCGGCGCGTGGCGTAGCTCTTGGTATTATATCCTGTCCCAGTGCCGCGCACGTACGTCCGCAAAAGGAATAAGCATTCTGTTACGTTTCACGCACCGATAAAACAATCCTTCGTCCCCGCCTTCTTGCGCGCGACGCCACTAGTCCTTACAGAGCACAGCCACCCTCGGCGATGACAGCGGCGGTAACGACGGTAACGGTAGCAAGAAACGGTAAATCACCCCGGCGCGCGACCATTGTTCCACCGTCTCGCACGCACTCGAATCTCGAACACGAATGTGACACTCTCCTCTCCGCTCCGCTCGGCGCGCCTCGCCTCGGCTCGACTCGATTCACTCGATCGTCTTCCCCTCGGCGATCGCGCCGCCATCTTAAGGTAAGCGTCCGCGCGCGCATCCACGAGACAATGCGTTGCTCGGAATTTTTTTAAAATTAAAATAATCTCTAGATTCGTTGAGCTGATAAGATTATTTTTAATTTGTCGATAATTGGCGCTATTTTTATAATAATCGCGAATTGTGTTAAAAGATCACGATATTTGATAAAAAAATACGAAAACTATCATGTGATCGTTATTACGATTAGTAAACAGATTAAAAAAACAACTTATGTTCACATTCTATTAATGTAATTTAATTTTATTCTCAGTTCAATTTAATCGTTTTTTGATCCTAGAACTATAAAAGAATAGAAAGTAAGTTAAACAGAAATTA
>Ga0157363_1005713_pt1 | contig 11634 bp, 14 predicted proteins | sample AttsexASBM1_FD_111477 | JGI IMG/M metagenome (GOLD analysis project Ga0157363, IMG submission 111477) | Fungus gardens microbial communities from leaf cutter ant in Ribeirão Preto, State of São Paulo, Brazil - Atta sexdens ASBM1 | ecosystem: Host-associated > Fungi > Mycelium > Unclassified ...
AAGATGATAAAAGTAAGAAGAAAAGTGAATGCACTAAATAAATTGTGCACGAATCATTAGTCATCATTCTTGCATTCGCAAAAATCGCGCGTCCAAAAATCATATCAATTCCGATAAAGAGCCGAATAGAATTCCGCAACGGAATTTCAACCATCGTTCTTTAAGGACCATTTAAAAAAATTTCAATATTTCGCACGATCTCCATAACGCCAAAGAATTCGGGTTTCACGATACGTATAGAGAGCACGTGCGGATATTTCGCGCTGAGTTTCTCTCGTTTCTCCTAAGTCAGCACCAGACTATATAACTTGCGATTCGTTAATCATATGATATTTGCAAATAGCGCGAATAAGCAGATTTGTCGAGTTCGCACTTATTGTTCACTATCTTCGCAGTTCTACTATATAAGCTCAGCGATTTGTTAATGACATGCAAACCATTGCATTGAGAGAAAAATATATTATAAATTTCAATACGTATAATATTTCAGCAGCATACAAGAGACTACAAAAATGTGGTATATAAATTCACATGAAATTATTTAAAGCACTAACAATAAAATCCAGTTTCGATCGGTATAGGCATTGTTTCTTACTCATTTAATTAATATTTGTTTAAATTACTAATTAAATATTTACTAAATGTAAACATATATTTATTTGGTACAAAAATCATTAAATTGATTTAATTATGACTTTTTATCGTTTAGTAAATATTTATTTTCTGTAAATAAATATTATATTATAGTACTATTCAAATAATTAGTTATTAAAATTTAGTACATTCTCCTGTCTGTGTAAAAATCAGCCAATTTGTGTGATTCATGTGTAAAACTGCAAACGATGAAGCACGAATTGTAAATAATGTAGACAATTATGCCCGTTTCTACCAATCTAATCTCGACTCAATTAACTCTTCATCTTTTTCTAGTTTTAAGAAAAAAGAATAAAGGATAATTTAGAGATTAAAGTCAACCTATATTGATAGAAACGCACACAAGACTTACTATTTATCTTTTTTCTAAGAATTAAAAATATACTGTTTACTCTAAGAATTCTTAGAATTAGGAAATGATAAGTTAAACCGTAAGTTTAAAGTTAATTTTATATTTATAGAACTGGGATCTATTCTACAAATTGAAATGTACTGTAATAATACTATAATAATACCTACTATAATAATAAGTACCTTGATGTGATTTAATTGACACGTTTGAATGTATAAATCCATTTTTCTATGCAGTATTGTATTATCTTTACGAGAAACTACTAAATCACATTCATATATAAAGGTACTTATTAATAGTATGATTACACATTTGGATTTGCAGAAAATTATCGTGATAAACGCAATGAATTTCTCAGCGTAAAAATCGCTGCGAAATTCCGAAACGCGAAACAACACTCTTTGGAAGTGTCGTCCTCGATTGACTTTTTCAGAACAATTTCGTAAAGACGAATTCGCTCGATGTGGTGGAAATCATGTACCTGCTGCGAAATTCCTTTGGCAAATCAGCAAATGCGACGGTGAGAATTTTCGATGTATATATGTTTTTCTCTCCCCCCCCCTCTCTCTCTCTCTCTTTCTCTCTCTCTCTCTCTCTCTCTCTTTCTCTCGGAAACGGCCAATCACCCCGCGAACGCACGAGGCGGTTTTTTTCGAATCGCCTCCGAATCGCCGATGGTTCAAAGTTTGCGAAATAAAAATCGTCGACGACGAAGACGATGACGGGTCGGGATCGCTACTCCGAGCGATCATCGCCGTCGGCGCCACCGCCGCGCGGCGCGTCTCTCGACGTTCGCGGGGAATCAATAGAGGAATGCGGCGTAGCGTAGAAGAATGCAAAAAGAGATGAGAAAAAGGGAGGAGTAAAAAAAAGAAGAGAAAACATGCGCGCGCGCGCGCGCGCAAGAGAGAGAGAGAGAGAGAGAGAGAGGGCGAGAAGGAAAGAGAACGACGACGCGTAAACGCGCGGCATTCCTCGGAGAAGACGTGCGCCGGCACATCGTTTATTCCCGCCGCGTCGTTTTTATTTTGACAGTCCATGCGAGACAGTCGCATTGCGCGCGCGGGCGCACCGTTACACGCGTATACACGTATTAGATCTTTTTTTTTTTACTCACCCGTGACTCGTCGCTCCCCGACGTCGCTCCGCGTAGCCCCGCGACTGTGCGCCGCACCTGCGAAAAATACACAAGTTTCACGCGGCGACAATTCTTGACTTCTTGCGTTCTTGCCCCACCGAGGTCCGGAGTTCGCCGTCACCGCGCGCTCTGACACTCGGATGAACGCGATGTCGAGATCGTACGGCACTTCACGTCGTCGGCGCGTCGTGCTGCGGCCGGTTACCCGTACCCATTGAAAACCACGAAAATCTAATGGTATGCGGGCGGGTGGACGCGCGCGCGCGGCACGGCCCGTTTGACACGACAGGCAGCCTCGGCTATTCGTCCTCATCCCTCCCCACTCCAGCCCTCTTTCACCCGCGCCTCTACCCGCCTTACGCCCCCACCCTCACCCGCGTGCGCTCGGGCATTACGCCGGAATGCGCGGTATGCGGACCGACCGCCGCGCCACTACGGCAGGATCGTCAAACTCCCCGCGGCGCGGCGGCCGCAGCCTTGTAAATACGCCAGCGCGGCTCTGTCGTTGCGAACGAGACGCATTTTTTGCGCACGCGCAAAAGTAGTGCCAAGTGATTCGAAGTAGCGTACGTAGTTCACGAAAATGGTATCATCAGGGCCCATCAGGGAAAGAAAACATTGAAAATGAAATGTGATGCCCGTTATTTATTTCTGAACATTTTTTACCAACGTAGATTAACTTTAATTTTAAGTTGATTTATTCTTTATCTTTGTCTAATTCTTAGAAAAGATAAAAAATAAGATAAAATCCGATTTAAATTAATTTATTATTAAGTAGGAATAAATGTCTATTAATGTAGATTAATTTCGATTTTGAGTAACTTTTTTTTATTTTTTTCTACTAGAATTAGAAAAGAATATAAAGTAAATTAAACTAAAATTAAAATTAAGCTATTTAATTGATATAGATGACAACAAAGTTTATGAACTTCTTCTGTCTACAGACTCGACATATCTTATGTAATATATTTGCTTCATAAATAAGAGAAATCACAGAAAAACTTATATTAGAATATTCGAAAAATACAAAACTGTTAATAATTAAAAATATATAGTATGAATATAATGAATTCAAATATTATAATATAATATAATATATATAATATAATAAAATTAAACAAAATTAATATTATATAATTATATATTATATAATTATTATAACAAAATTAATAATAATTTTACATATATGATATGTATAATACGTTTATAATTTTATTATAGTATGTAATACATTTTAAATATAAAATTGCAAATAGAATTATTAAAATTATTTAATAAAAAATTTAGATTGTATTATATGCATATACATTAAATATATATATATTAAATATATAATACAATTTAAAAATTTTTTATTAAATAATTCTAATATACTTGCATACATTTATTTAAAATTGAAAAAAATATATTATCAAATTATACTGTATGTTATTAATATAAATTATCAGAAAAAAATTAAAATATATTAAAACTTTTAGGCAGCCCTCTCTATTACATCATACGAGTCTGTCGATCGAGATAGTCACGTGATCCGTTGCACGTGTGTGGTTCTGTCTGCAATGTATCAATTGATTTTTATAATTTCTTTGCAAAATATGTTGCAAAATAAAGTAAAATGCTTCTTTATACAAGTCTACTGATGAAATGTTTAATATGTGAAAAATAAATTTTGCAATAATTATTATAATTTAATTTTGATTTATTATTAAACATCTTTAGTAGTATAGTTTGGTTAACTTGTGACAGAGAAAAGATTATATTAATAATGCAATAAGTCATTTGTATAAAATGAGTTTAGACAATAGTAATGATTATGAAGATCATAGACCCAAAACACCACTGGAGGAAGATTGTTGCAGTAGTGGCTGTACACCATGTATCTTCGACGTTCACAAAACATTGCTAAAAGAATGGGAAAATAAAAAAACTCGAGAAGTTAAAACAACTGACAATTTATTATCTCTTTTATCCTACAAAACGTTTGTTATCACAGATATATCTGATGCATCGAAAGATTATATTTTAATTTGTTTGGAATATCCAGGTATTATAATGAACTTAATAGCAAACGTAACAAATTCTATAAAATGTACTGCAAATAATTAATAGGAAATACAACAGCTTACAGCAAAAAAAAATTATACTTGTATCTTATAATATGTATCTTATAAAAAATTATAATATTAAAAACAATAGTAATTAAAACAATAGTATTTAAAACGTCATAAAACATATTTCATATTAAAAAAACTTTGTATATGTTACATAGAATGTAAATAGTAATGTAATCTTCTCACAGACTCTCCCAAATTTTTTTTGTTATAGAATGTAAAATAGAAAAAAATATTTTACGTCTGACACCTGGCCAATACGTCATGTTGCATTCTTGGAGCAAATCCCGACCATACACTCCAATTGCTTGGACATACAAAAGTTTAATTTTCTTGGTAAAATTATATAAACATGGTGAATTTAGTTTACTGCTGAAAAATGCATCAATTGGAAGTGCAATTGACATCAGGGGTCCTTACGGAGATTTCAAGTATGAAAGTAACAGGTGTGTGAAGTGGATAAGTAAATATTTTTTTCCTCAACGATGAATCAACGCATTGTTATGACAGTTTTCAGCAGATTACCATGTTTGGTATCGGCTCAGGAATAGCAGCGCTTTATCCCATTGCTAAGGCAATCGTTGATGATGAAACAGAACTAACAAGAGTGCATCTTGTTGCGGGATTTAGGTCAGTAGCGCACGTGCCTCTGCAAAAAGAGTTAACGCATTTAGCGAATTATTGGAATTTTAAATGTACATTACAGTTGTCCCAGTTAAACGGTATGTAACATTTGAATTCAGTAATAGAAAAAATATTTAGTTAAAATTATACAAGGTATTAAAAAAAACTATTCAGCATTTCTACAGACCATACTGATTAAAAAAGCTTTAGTAAACATAAGTTGAAAGCTCAACTGTTCAATGAACTTTTTTACTCAGTATTAGCTACTATATAAATTTTGAACGATTTTTTTTAACATCTTGTATGATGTTAAAATGTAAAATGCTCTATGATAAGTACATTCAAAAAATAATATTTTTCATACTTTGATAGTTAAATAAATATCAATGATTTCTTTAAACATAAGTAAATGATTAAAATTAAGAACTTTTTAAAATTATATAAATGTACTTCATTATTTTCTAAAATTGTTGTTTCAGACAAGATAGTCAATCTTCATGGTTTTAATATAAATATTGGTCGTTTGAGCAAAGCACTTGTTGCTGATTATCTTCAATTTAATGATACAAAAACAATATTAATTTTAATATGTGGTACTTCAGAATTCAATCAGTCTGTAAAAGAATGGCTCCAAGAAATGAATTATACACACATACATATATTTGAATAAAATTTATTTCAGTATTATAAAAAATAAGTTAATATTTGCCTTCAACATTCAATGGGACAGGAAATGTCTTCCTTGCAATGTGGACATTTGCCATAGATATGGCTGAACACAACTTGATTCGTAGCATTAGTTTGTAACCACTGTAAAAGAAATTAATTCTATTGAAGTATATTTTATTTTATATCAGATTAATTTTACTATATTCTTTTAAGAGTGTCTCCTATTTTATCTATTTTGGTTTTCAATGACTTTTGAAACAATTATTTTATATAAAGAACATTAATGTATAATATATCTCTCTGATATACCTTTGATAAACATACTGAATGAAAGTATTTCATGCACTTATAGTTATTGCATATCTTATTTGGCAATTCATCAGTTTCTGATGTTTCAGAAAAGCATATACCACATTCACGATTACTGATGACACCTTGCGAATCGTCCAAATTGTCCTGCTGCTCGGGAAATGTGTACATATTTAACAACATCCTCAGATTATCTAAAATATTACAATCCGGATTCCAGTTCTGTAAAAAAATGTATCAATTTTTAATGCATTGCTGTTGTTCACATCATGCAAGAACGTATGTGAATGTTATTGATAACGTACATGAATATTATTGGTAACGTACATGAATATTATTGGAAACATCTTCCATTTGTCTTTTCACCTCGTTATCGCTGCCCGAGAACTGAATTGTTGGCACAACAGTAGGAGCAACGGGATCTATTGTAATTGTTATAGATATAGATTGCGACAAATGAATGCGTCTGTGCATGTGACTTTTGTTTGGTTTTGATGGATCAATTACCCAACAATTCCTGGTAATGTTTCACATTAGAATATTCCATTATAACAATTATTTGACAATTTTTTCAGCAGTAGAATGAAATATAATTTTCTTTTATACAAAAAATATAAACAAGTAATGAAATTACTCACTCATCAATTTCTTTCAATTGTTCCCATGCTCTTTCCAGTATTTCTACTTGCCATTTGAACTTTGTCGTCATAACGTTCAAATTTTTGCTTAATACTATCTTCTCAAAGTTTTCAGGCATGTTAGAAGATACTACTTTCCAGGGAATATCAATATCTTTGCATCTTTGCAATGTAAGAAATATTTCTCTTAAGGATAATTTGATAGTACTCAGATTTCGATCACATGACAATTGCACATCCTTTAATAAGATATATCTTCAACATCAAGTTCATATAAGAATTTATAGATAAATACAGCTGTAAATTTACTTACAGACTGATTCTGAAGAGCTGCTTTTATATCATGCAAAAAGTTTGTTGTAGATTCAAAGTCAAACGGTATACAAACTTTACTACTTGTATTATGTATATATTTACCCTATTTTGAAAATATATAATAATATAATTGTCAAAGAGAAAATAGTAAAGCAAAATATCTGTTACTTACAATAAGTAATTGTAACTGTGACAAAAATAATGACACAGTTTTTTGTTGAGTTTTCATTGACTTCTTCACTTCTCTGCTGAATCCTATGTTCCGTAGGAAAGCAATATGCTTGTCAAAGCTGATTCGCGCCTTATCAAATGATGGATAATTGGGCATAACTAGTTTCACTTTTACTCTGGAACATCGAATATTCGTAGTAGGATACAATTCTGAGACAAGTAGAAAGCCTTGCCAAGTGACAGGCGATTCTGAAATAAGTATCATCTCCGGATGACATTTCAAGATTTCTTCATAATTGTAGTTTAAGTTATGTTTTGTTGCCATTGCCAGCAGTTAATTTAAAATTGTTAATTTAAAATTGTCATCGCAAAAATGTGATCTAAAAGCATTAGTCATAAACATAAATATATCTACGAATATCAATCTCTTTCTATAGTTATCAAAATATATCTTGTCGATAAACAGGAAAAACAAAATTAAACTTACAGGTAGTTTCTTCTTATGCCCCTATTTTTCTGACCCAAGAAAAGAGTTAATATTGGACTGTGTTGATTCTTCTTCTTTTTTATGCCTACAACAGATAATTTACGATAATAAAAGATAAGTACTACACAGAACATATATAATGAGGAGTGCAAGCTCCGTGTTAAACGAAGGAAGCGAAGTCACCGCGCTCCTAGTGATTTGGATTAAGGGGCTCCTCACAATGAAAGAAACAGGGAACAGAAAATAAGAATTTCAACTTATCAGAAATCATGTATTGTGGAATACAGTTTCGGATAGGTTAAAATTTTTATTCTCTGTTCTCTGTTACTTTTATTGTGCGGAGTCACTAGTACTACATGTAGCAAAAAGATGCGAACGATTTTCGAAGTAAAAGAGCAAACGGATGTCTTCAATTTGCAATGCCGAACCTATAGTCGCACCTATAGTCGTGAAAATTTGCTCAGGACCGAGGGTCTTTAATGATCGCAGCACAGACTCTTGCATAGTGCATAAGGGAATCAACCAATCGAAAATCTTCTTTTTTATGGAATGGAAAGAAAAAGAAGGTTCTGATTAGTTGATTCGCTTATGCATTATGCATTATGCAAAAATCTGTACTGCGGCTTTTAGGGCCATTTCACACACTTGCATAGCCGCGTAAACATATGTATAAAGAAAATCATCCAATCGTATTTTACATTTGTTTTATGACAGAATTGTGATGGGATAATTTTTTTTATGTATATGGTTATATGGCTACGCAAGTTTGTGTGGAATGGTTCTTAAGTTTTGTTATTCACTTAAATACTCACTTACATGAATGCTTTTTCATGAAATTCGTATTGATAAGGTTTTTCCCCTGCATGAATCAAGGAGCACGAGCATGGTACGTAACGCACGAGATTGCTATGTCAGAGGTCCCGGGTTCGATTCCAAACAGACTCAAGAATTTTCACGCAGCTCGCAACTCCTCTTCGGTGGTCTGGCAAACCACCAAGAGAGTATCTATTGCCAAGAAAACCTCTTAAAAAAAACTGCCAAAACCGGCGTTAAATTTGTAAGTCCCGTATGTACACAATCTGCGTGCACACCACAGGCATACGTACGAGAGGTAGGCCCCTGTTCCAACTTGAGATGTTGAGCCAGTGGATTAATTGGATTGAATCATCTCATAACGACGCAAATGCGATTCATACCGAAACGTTTCATCACACGTTCCACAGGAGGAAGATTAAAATGCTGAACGTACATGGTGAAACGTTACAACAGTATGAATCGCATTTGCGTTGTTATGAGATGATTCAATCCAATCTTCCTTAATATTAAAGATAAGCAATTTATTCTTATCTTTAATATTAAGGAAAATTGTTGTTATCTCAGCAAACGAGAATATATTAAAATAGATTGAAATTTTTTATTGAACATTTTCTATCCGAATAAATATTTTAAATAGCGAATACTTTTTTTGGATTTAATTGGATTCAATTAGATTCAGTTGGATGCAATTGGATTGAAAAACTGCATTTCCTATTCAAAATTTTGAATTGAATAGTATCACAATGTATGTGTGCATAGAAAAAGCAAATATTATTTTTAGATTGAAAAGCATAGAGATATGCTTCATGCAATTCCTATGAATGAATAAAAATGCATTCAGGATTGAAAAGCATTCATTTTAACATTCATGAATCAATATTTCTGAAAATCTGAATCCATTTCAATTCATTTCAATCCATTCTCGTTTGCTGGGATAAAATAAATGGTAACATAAAACGAATAACTGTTGAAATAATACAAAGTTATTAAAAAATATTAAAAATATTAACCATGAAAAACACAAATCTTACCACTGAATATGTATGTTGGTATACATTCTTTTATGACATTGTACGTTCCTTCATGTCGACTCAAATTTTGCGAATTTTGAGATTTAAAACTCATTTTTTTTAAATTCAAATCCCAAATTCTTCAGAGGTATTTTCAATTAATTTTATTGTAATTTTCTTTGAATTCCTTTTGTATTTCTCACGGTTTAAATTTTTTCAAATGTTTACTTTCAAGTTTATCCACCTAAAGCCATAATAGAATATAATTTTTGAGAAATTGTAGATAAGTTTATTATCAAAGAAATTATATCACGAAAGATCGCCAATAACGTAACTATTTCACTCATTAAACACTTTTTGCAAAACAGAAGAATATTGATGCCTGAAAAGGTATTATATCGAGAAAAACAGAAAGAAGAGTCTAAGTCAAGAAATTAATGAAAAGGGATTTATTTCGCGTGATGCGTGAAAAACGGTCTATGTTGGAATGCATACATACGGTTTATATCAAGAAAGCGACAAGAATGGTTCAAGTCGAATGAAAATAAAAAAAAGTCTATGTAGCGCAATATTTTCTTCTCATAAATTTTATTACTGAAATCATTACGGGAATCATCTTGATTTTCAATCCTTTTTCTCCTACTTATTTATTCATCTATTATTTAATTTTCCATAACAAAGTTTGTATAATTTATGAATAGTAAATATTGCGCTATAGATATTAGATCCTTTAATTTCGTGCGACTTGAACTCGAGTGACTCGTCCTTCTCACTTTCTCGATATAAAAGTTACTTCGTATACATTCCGATATAAACCGGTCTTCATGCTCGATGCGAAATAGACTGCTTTTATTAATTTCTTGACGTAGACCTTTCTTCATGTTTTTCTCGAGTAGCATCTTCTATGGCTTAGGCGTCGATACATTGTTAACAATGCCTAAAATAATGCCGATGTGACATTCATAATTTATTGTTAGATATAGGGTTATCAAAGATGCATTGTGTTTAATGGATACCACACAATACGCTTTTATAATAATAGCGTTATATGAAAACTTTATCGAAATCTGTCATCATATTTTAATATCTTTTGCTAAATCGACATATTTTAGTGATACTGTATATGTATATGTAATTTGGAATATTGATTTTACACGTGAACATTTCTTCATTTCTTTCTGATTTACATAAATAAAATATTCATTTGAAAACATTATATATATTGGAAAAGAGTGAAAATAGTTAAAAACGTAAATTCAAATTGAATATGAATATAGGAACATAATGTAAATAAGAAACAGTTATTAAAGCAGTTGAAAGCAACATTTTGTATAAATTGTTAATGAGTATAAAAAGAGAAATATTAGAAATAAACGATATAATTGCTTTTAAAAATCTGATAAAAAGAATTAGAAAGTTCAATGAGCAACAAACCATAGTCAAAATCTATTTTACGTTCGATGGTGAGAACAGATATAATTCCAGCAATAAAATTATAATGAAGTGATTGCTGTTATGAAAAATGTGTAAAGCGTTTAATAAAATTTTGAGTGAATAGCACATACATACTATTCACTCAAAAAAGTGATCTTATAATTAAAGCGAAAATTATCTAAGTATAAAGAATAATAAATCTAAGTATAAAGAGCTGAAGTAGATAAATTTCTAGCAAATACTGCGATATTGGGTATTACATCTAATTTTAGATTTGTGCCAGAAATTCTATGCATATGATACATAATTTTCTATCAGATACAAAAAACAGCTATAATGTTAGCAAAATATTATTTTGCATGTTGCTTACAGATTGATCGCCTATATGCACGTGAACTATCTATGATTATGATTTGTGTTTTTAAAATAGAGAGTTTGCGTTTTTAAAGCAGAAATTAGTGCACGATCTAGCTGTAGGCAATAATTTTTGTACTCAACTGGCAAATATAATGTAGGCAAAGAATTACTGTCTCTTCGGAATAGTACGTCTACCTATATTTATATTAAGAGGTTTCTATGTAGAGCTTTATCATAAAAATATTATGGCGATGATTCGATAATTTAGATAAGAACAAATTATTAATGCTCTATAATATCAGTTGCTTTAATATAATTCATGTTTCTCGACTTACAATATAAGTGCATACATGAATAATAGTCATACGTACAAAATAATAGCACGTACAATATTAAAATTAGACTGTATTCTGAAGACGCAGCCGATAAATTAGCTCTATAATTGATTGTATTTATTACGATTGATTAATACATTTAATAAGTTTTTTTATGCAGTAAGAATTATTTTATTCTTGTCCATCACATATTAAACAAATACAATGCTTACTA
>Ga0157363_1005715_pt1 | contig 11634 bp, 6 predicted proteins | sample AttsexASBM1_FD_111477 | JGI IMG/M metagenome (GOLD analysis project Ga0157363, IMG submission 111477) | Fungus gardens microbial communities from leaf cutter ant in Ribeirão Preto, State of São Paulo, Brazil - Atta sexdens ASBM1 | ecosystem: Host-associated > Fungi > Mycelium > Unclassified ...
GCCTCGGCGCAAGACTCGAGCGTCGTACCTACGTTCGATAAATCGAGGCGGCACCCTGAGGCTCATGCGGGACTGGTTCACGTTTACTTCGCAGAGGCCTAGTTTTTCACGACCGTGAGCCGCATATCGCCGATCACAACTGGACAATGTCTTGTTCGGTCACGCGCAATCGTTGCGCCACATTGCTATCAATATCGCTGTTTATTAATAAAATATGGCCATGTGACCTAGGCCGCGTATATTCGCAGGCGCGTAACTGATTCGATGTTGCTTAAACCAACCGACAAAAGGTTCCTGCAAATTGGGTGTCTCTTCTGCGAAATATTTTGAATTTGAAATTTAATATTGAACATTTCCCTATTTTCTGTTTACAGTTTTAAAGTTTAATTGAAACTCGATATCTTTAGCCATTGATGCGCAATCTTTTTTAAACTGGGGACCATTTTCAGATGTAGGATATATACATTTGACGATCACACTATCGCTCACGCATATGCACGCATCGATAAACAGATTTTATTTAATTTATATAATTTACTAAATTACTTTATAATTTACTGTATTATTATATATCTATATTATATAAAATTTTTCATCATAATATCAATAAGAAAATTATAAATATACATACATATATGCACATAATATATGTATAAATATAAATATATATACATATGTATATTTGTTGATATTAAATATTATTAAGATAATATTTTTTATTCTGTTTATTTATTCAAGTTATTTATTTTCATGATTGTTTTTACACTTCTTATTTACTGTACACTTTGTGTAAAAATAATCACTAGGATGATTAACTTTGAATTTTATCTCATTAATGAGGAAATAAACGTAAGATAATTAAGATAATTGATAAAAATCAAATATTTTTACAAAAATTTGTTTATGAAATATAAGTTACATTTTCAAACATAAGTTCTTAAAGATTTTATGAAAAAGATTTTATGAAATGCATCTCAAATACAGTTTAAATTTGTTAATATATAGAGGAAAGGCTCCTATTATAAGGTACCAAGTTTATTGTGGATTAATGCTAGAAGTCTATGGGCATTAAAAAAATAATATTTAGGTTATTTTGAAGGGAATTTAATAAGCTTTAAGGTAATGTTTATATAAAATTTAATTCAAATTCCATTTTTTTTTAAATTAAAGAAATGTAAAAAGTGAGCAAACCGCAAAGTCAAAAAATTGTATTCCTAATATGAGATACTCCGAGAAATCGATAGTAAAACGCAAAGTATATCAGTACTGCAATTAAAAAACTTTATTTAATGTTTCTAAAATACAAACAGCCAGCGTATGAAAAATGAGCATGCGATAGATTGTATCCAGAACTTGTCTTTAGATAATTGGAATCAAGCATCGTAGAAATAGGCACTTGACATTCATTTCGGTTGTCCTTTTTATTATTGTACAATAACATTTATAACTTTAGCAACGATTTTCACTATGACATAGGAGCATGAATTATTTCATATTAGAAATACCTTGAGTATCTCATATTACGATTTCTACGCCTTACGATTTTTTATAATCATCAAATCTAACTTCTGTAATTAAACAATTCAACATATCCTGTATTTTTCTATTAATACGACCTTACTGTATCACTATATGAAGAATTTATTGTCAAATATTTATTTATTAAATAATAAAACAAGATTTAAAGACTCATTTCATTGAAACTTGAAGACATCCAAATTCTAAAATGTTTTTTTACAATCACTATAGGCATGATCTAATAATGAATTTTCTATTAAATAATTTTCAATCCAAGAGCAATAAATTCATGGCGGAATCAATAGATAGCGTTTATTAGTTTAACAGAAACGCCGCCTATCTCATATTAGATGCCTATCTCATAATAGGGGGCTTTCCTCTACAGTTATATTTTATATAATTATTTGGTAAAATTAGTTGGCGGGCTGTGGATTACGCATCACTTTATTTAGCTATTGATGCTTCCGTATACTGAAGCGGTTATTATGTCTTTCTTACAATAATTGCAGATGAAAACGATTTCGAAAGATGTGAGGATTAAATCGATATTTCTAAGAAGCATAAGATAATTAACGCACATAATAAACAGTTTTCTAGTTGGCATAATCTAGTTGCAACAATTCATGACTAAGTTTCGTAATGCGTATATAAGTGATAATGACTTTTGCATCAAGCAGATATTCTGGATTTGCATAATAACAAGTGTATGGTATATATTTCTACAATATTTATTAGTTTCATTTTTCATTTGTTCATAATTAATATATGTGTATGCATGAAAAATTAAATCGAGAGCATTGTGTTACATCACTATGAGTAATTGTGACAAAAACTCACAAAGTTGAAACTAAAAAATTCTATAAGTTTGTAATTAATTTGAAAAGTTTTTTTTGAAAACTTTTTAAATTATTAATTTTTTACATAAATCTTATATAAATCTTATATAATTTGTTGCATAAATCTTATATTTTAAATATATATAAATAAATAATTAGATAATATATGTATAATTTATTTTAATAAAATATGAAAAAAGTTGTTAACCTATATACTTTGTCACAATTACTCTATAATGGAGCCATTTGTGACAGTGTGAAGAATAATTATAAGAATATAAAGCCAGATTACAAATTGTAATTAGTGTCCCATTAAAGAATGACAAAATAAACATTTTAAACTATCCAAAAGTATTAATTTTCTTAAAAATAATGTTATGTATTTGTCGAATGCTGTTATATGAAAAAAGAATTATCTATACTTTTTGAAATTGTTATATCTTAGAAATAAAAAAATTATATCAACCAAAACATATTTTAAAGCTAAAAGTTTATAGATTCTTCGATGTGACATTAAGTATAATGAAATTAATGAAATTAAGTATAAAAACTAGCTGACTACACTATAATGTTTTGAAAACCAATTTAAAATCATTTTTAAGAGCTTTAAATCATTTTTTACCACCGTTTTTTCGACGTTTCGCTATTTTTTTCAAAATAACCAATGATAGCCAATTTTTGCCAACGAATTCATGTTTAGCATGCAAAGATATGTCGGAAATGACTGTTCACATTTGTATTGCGCAAAATGATATTCATATATAGTGTAATTATTGAATGCAATAATAATTAAAGGTTATTGTAGTTTATATTTTAGAAAAAAATAAAACAGAATACGTATCCGATTAAAATGTAAAGTTTAAGTAATGTTTAGATTTAAATTTTTTATGTATCTAGATTGTTATTATATTATTTTTATTATCAGAAAATAAGTTTTTTCTTAATGTCATATTTATCTTGAATGATAAATTTACTACTAGGATTTGTGATTTTCATTTAACATTCAAAAAAGAGATACAATTTTTGCAAATTATTATTAATTAAATACTTATAATTTCTAAACATGGAGAAACTTGATTAACAGTGGAATTATTATCAAAAAATGAACTTTAAACATAAATTTATGAACTTTAAACAAAAACTTCCATAAATTATTGGCTTTGTCTTTAAACAAAAATTTTATACATAATTTTAAAATTTTATAATTATTACGAATCTATATAAATTTATTTTTTACATAATTACTTTTTATATGTTTGATAAAAATAGGCATGAAAAAGATCCCAAAATTTATTTTTCATTCAAATATATTATAATATTATAGTCACCCACTGTCACAATTATCCTACAAAGAAAGCGATTCTACAAAGAAAGAAGAATCTAAACGATTTTCTTCTGCATTATTATATTAACTAGAAAATTTATATTATAAATATTTTATTCATTCAATATGTTATTTATATTGATAACATTAGCCTATTTAAAAAGGAAACTTTATGAAAATACATTCGTCAATTTTTAATAGCTGATAAATTTATTTACAACTACAATGTTACTATTACTGTTCTTTACTCTTTTTTTTAATTATTATATTTAGTATGAGTATACAATTGTGCTGATTGTACGATATCACGACGAGAATATTGAAGATAATAGCTGTGAAAGTTAACAAATACACGAACTGGCACAGTTCTCTTTTTGCAATATATATTTTGGATGACACACAAGGTGGTCATAATTTCCGAAAACTCGTTATACCGCAGGCTCCACAGCGAAGAAAATGCATTCGCTAGAGGACGTTCTTGTTGAACGAATCTTGAATATTTTAATATTTATATATGTTCTCATTTATTATTTTTCCATCCGTAATCTTAACTGCAATAAACACAATATTATCACAATATATATGTTATTAATATAATATTTACTGATTTCCATTATTGAAAATATTGATAAATTTTAGTGTATAATTTAGTGTATAATAGTTTATATTATATAATTATTAATATATTATTTTATAATAATTACGTAAAATAGTCATAAAATATTTAAACGGGACTCTTGTGTGACGCAAACAAAATGAATATGCTATTCTAGTTTGATCTTTGACTAATTTTGCGAAATATAAAAATTAACTGAATATTTTTTATTTTTATTTCGTCTGTTTTTAATAAATCTAATTTTATAATGATTTAAGCTTCTTTAATGTCAATATGTATTACTTTGATAAATTAAAAGAATTTATTGTGTTGAAGTAATAATATTTATGTAGCTAATAAACAATCCTATATAACTCGCGTTACTGTATTTAAGTATTGATAAAAGTTGGATAAGGAAGCAGCGTCTGTGTTGTGAAAGAATTGTTCGAGTGAGAGCAAATACTATTATTGCTTAAAGTAATATTTCATCTCAATAGTTTTTATTGATTTTTTCCAATAATATTTTATTTGAAGAAAAACAAAATTTATGAAAGCAAGCGAGAGAAAGTATGGCTTTGAATTTCTAAAATATAATTATGATATAGGGTAGGTATAATAATTGTTCGCTAAAAGGATTAATTATTTTGCCAGTAATATATATATAAAATTCTTTAATTAAAGATTACAGAAAGATACAAGAAATTACAGAAAGTTCGACAGAATGCGTTTGACAGAAAGTAGAAAAACTAACGCAATGAGGAAAACATGAAATCAGTAGTTGAATCACTATCCTGCAGGAAGGAGGATCGGTATTTCTCTTCTTTTTCTTCTCTCTTTTCTCCTCCTCCTCCTTTCTCTCTCTCTCTCTCTCTCTCTCTCTCTCTCTCTCTCTCTTCCATTCTCCATCTCTTTTCCTCTCGTGCTCTCTGAGGTGCCAGCCAGTTTCGTGATACGAAGCGGTTTGGATCGATAGAGAGTGAGCTCCTTCGAGCCCTCTCGGCCTGGCGATTCCTGGAGGATTCGGAGAAAGCCGAAATGCTCTTGAAGAAGGCCCCGGCAACCAGGCCTCGATTTCCGACTCGGGGACCAATGACCTTTGTTCTTGTCTGGAGGGTTCGAGTGGACGATGAAAGTCTGAGATCGCAAGTCGAGTCGAGGCAAGGAGACGCCAGCTGTGTGCCGGAAAATCGAAAACGCAGCTGCTCGAGAACGCGCCGCCGCTATTTCGAAGGAGTCGATGGATTTCAAGCCGATAGAATATTATACACGGCCGCTACACTTGAATCCATACCGAAATAGTTCGAAATAGTGCGCGCGCGCACACAGCCTGTGTATACAGGATCGTGGCACACAATGAAATATGAGAACAACAAAGAATATATGGGTTTAGAGAGTTATATGACATCGATTGAAGTAATTTAGATTTTTGTTTTTTTGTTGAAGAAAATTTAACGTTTTATTATTTTCGAAATCTAGATTAACATATCACTGAAAGATAAAAACAATTATAAGTTGAATAAGATATTAGCATAGTTACTTGAAATTACATTTGAACAAAATACTTAATTCCTATAAATTTACCATAGTTTCGCATTCGTCAACGGTTTTTTTCTCTGTCAAACGCTGTCGTTACTGTACATTTTGAGTGTATATTTTTGAAGCGAAGTTGAGTGATTTTCCCCTTGCAAAATGCTCTTTTGTGAAATATTTTACGCAAAAGCGTTTTCCACATAAAGCGAAGAATCGTTAAATCTTTGGTTGGTCTGGCTCATCGCATATGGTGCGCCTCGTCTTATCGAATCCAGGCTGCTGCATAAAATGCGTTATCTCCACCCTTATGATAAAATTCAAGTCGCAAACGTTAACACATTGTCTGTCCAGTGAGTTTTTTTTTATGTCTTATCGCATATGCCATGGTAGAATTTTTATCATTATAAGTATATAATGATGAAATATTGTGTAATGATTAAATATCCTCGTAGGTATTGCGTTGAATACTTTTTAATTTGTTTTTATAATTTGTTTTAAGATTTATTTTTCATAGCTGAATTAGTGTGCACTTTTGGAACTTAAAGTAAAATAGGTATATATTTGATATTTGGCTAAAGTGAGAAAAAAAGTTTTAGTGCAATCTAGTTCAAAAATAAAAAATAAACCTATCCTTATCTATTTGTCGAATTTTATATTATGTAGCATTTATTTTTTTACAAGTTTCAAATATTTTGTAACATATTGGTCATCAATGACCACCAATGCCATTTTAAAAATCAGTGGCCAGTCATCACTAAAATTCAACTAAAAGTCTGAAGTCCGCTAATCCGGAGCGTACATGTAAACTCATGCGAGCTTTCCTTTGCTTTTGCTTCATCTCGGTTTTTGCTTTTATCGTTTCCTGGCTCCGTATCTCTCGAGGGAACAGAGAAAGAGAGAACCATGCACCACTGCCATCCCGCCATCGTCATCGTCGCTGCCATCACCGCTACTGCGAGAGCAGCAGTTAAAGGTAAACGGGTTTCTCTCTGCTCGCGCAGACACACCGTACCACATCACCAGGAGGCTAGGCCTCGCTCTCAGCTCTCTCGCTGGCCCCGCTGTATGTATATACCTACATACAGTACGCAGCGTGCGCCCGGCACAAATCGCCACGCATATTGAGGCAACGGTGCCTGCCTGCCCGCTCTGGTTTGCAATACCCGCTCGATGCACATCGCGCTGCTTCAAAATTTCATGAACTCGATAAAGGGAATTGGAGAATATCGGTGCGCGAGTAGTAATAAACGTTACAATGAGAAAGCAAGGAAGGAAAAAGAGAGCCTTAACTTCAAGCTCGAAAGCTTGTTGTTATTGTTAGCCGAATCGAGCTACAAGTTTCTTTTTTTACATATTTTTACTTTTCGAAATCATTGTTCGGTTAAAAATATCTGTTCAAAAGTATTGCGAGCTATGAGTTTAAGGATGTATTGCACCCATTTTTATAAATATGTTAATATTTTTATTTTAAATAAATTATATACATATGAAAGTTGTGTTTATAACTTTCTATTTCATTTTGAACCACATTTTTATTGTTTATTTATATTGGTTGTTATTAATAAAAATTATTTTATTCGAGATTATAGAAATTATTTTATTGGTCTACAGAGTTTATTTATTATTTACACTTACTTAACAATTATTACATTTACATAATATTACTTATAGTTATCTCCAAAAAACGGATAATTTATTGTTTTTGTTGTAAAAATAATTCGTAGGATATACACAAGTTAATTATTTCCTATTTATATTTAGAAAGATCATTATCTTGTGATTTTTTATTTTTAATTATTTTAAATTTAGAAAAATAGATATCTAATATTAATAAAGAGATAAATATTTATAATAATAAAATCTTAATTTATTTGTCATTAATTAGTAATTATAAGCAACAATAATTATGCTATATTACATCTAATACATGTTAATACTCGTTGGCTTTATTTTGAATTTAAATGTTTAGTCTTAAAATCTTGTTGACGTTAAAAAAAGTTGTCAACTCTTTAATAAATACATATACACTTAATTTCTAACATTCTGAAGGGAGCTCACATTCTTCTAAAGAATTTAATAAATATCCATTTTTACATTGGCATCCTATCACGCATTGCTGAAAAAAGAATAATATTGTAAAATATCGAAATTTATTGTAATATATATATATATATAATTAGGCTAATGCTCTACAGTTAATCGCTTGAAAAGAAGTATAAAACTTTCAATGGAATTAGCGTATTTAGCAAATTAAATAATACATACTAATGTGCAGGCTTGATTAGGCAGCGTGTTACAAGATGGTGAGCATGCCAATCCACAAGTGCTCCACTCTTTATTTCTCTGGCACCATCTTTGTGCAATAGTCGTGCCTGTACAGTGTTACAAAAATTATAGTCAAATTCAATTACAATATTAAAGTTATTATGCAATTAAAGAAAGGAATTAAAATATACAATAACTGTTTATGAAAGATCGAATTAGACTGAGGAAACTTAATTCACGTGAAAACTTATTGCAAAGCACTCCAATCATTACAAGCAATACGAAACTAGCGCGAGACATGGTTAATAATTCTTACACTTTATTTCATCGACTGATGCCGGAATACGAAATATGCTACACTTTTATTAGCAGACCTTGTCAGCAGTTTATTTAAAAAAATAATATGTATTATCTCTCTCTAACCCTATTGCGTCAGCACAGATGTTCACGATGTTACGCATACGTGCACATAAAAACTACGTTGCATTATCATCAATAACATTACTCAGAATTTCAATATACGTAGTTGTAATCATAATATGAGAACTTAATTTTTATTGTCATAGTATAATTTAAATTTAAAAAATAATGACAAAAATTTTAAATTTTTGTATGAGTATTTTTGTAATATTCAGAATGATTTATGCAAAGTTTCATTGCGATGCAGAAAGTAATTGTTCCGTAAATAAATAATACAAGTAATCTCTGCATTACAATACAATTTTACACAAATTTTATCTTGAATATTTATATAAAAAAATTGAGATCTTTTGTCATTATTTTATATATTTCCATAAATTTTCATTAGAGCACAGAAATGAAAAAATATTACTTATTGAAATAATTTTTCCAACTTCTAAGTCGCTGCACAGTGGAAAATGCAAATCTAGCTAAATAAAATTCCAATTTTTAAAAGATAATTATGATAATAATAATTTTTGTAATCACTAATTTTGAATTTAGATTTTTAAAAAAATTTCATAATTTCGAACTATTTCCGAAATATATGTAACAGGGACACAAACTTTATAGACACTTTGTATTGTGAATAAGATTTCTCTGTTTTGTCCAACTTAAACAAATAATAATGTTTTACTTTCATGAAAAAATAATTCCATAATTTTGATCATTTTTCAGTATTATTTATACACTTAATGAACCATCTACCATGATAGAAGATAAAATATTTGCAAAAGTTGCAAAACTAATACATCATTTTTACAATGCTTAAAACATATCCTAAAAATTCTAATGATAATATAATTTCTTCGGATGAAGCCGGATGAAGCTTTTTCTATTCAATAATATATGCTAATTACAAAATAAAAGTACTTAATATTTCTTATTAAATTTCTTCGAATTTCTACAAAATTAAAATAAGACATTTAACATTAACTGAAAGAAAAATTTAAAATAAATACAAAAATGCTATCTACAATTTAATTGAAATATATATTTTTACAATTATGTAAAGTATAGTATAATTTTTCATTATTAGTTATTATGAGAAATTATTGCTATGAATGTTGTTATGACAACGCTAAATATTTTACCAGCCTTATTAAAGATAATTTATATAAGTATAAATATTTTTTAAATATTTTATATGTTTGATTTATTTAAAAATATTGATTTTTAGTTTTGTTCAACTAGATTTGCATTTTATATCACTGTACGCCGTCAAATTTTTTTGTATTATATTTTTAAATGCGATCTTGAATAATCTATAATTTTTAAAAAATATGTATAATACGCATTCTTAAGAATATTGTAAATAAGCGAATTTGCTTGACAACAAACGTACTGACGGATGTTATCATTTGGAGATAAAAACACAGGACTATATTGGCTTTTATATTATAAAAAATATATTATGAAAGATTATGAATATTGATAATTTTTCATAAAGTTCTTCTTCACAAAGTCCAATAATCCAATTTTCTCCAACAATTTTCATCTTCTTAATAATTTCTTTGTCACGTGTCATATTATACAAACGTATCATTTTATACATTCTCTTTGGAATAGTAACAAATTTTTGTTCACGACGACACGGTGTCGTGTACATTTATTGTGTATATTTATCACGCATAGAAGGGAATCGATTTCGTGCAGAGATAGAGGCAGCAATTTGAACATCTCAAAATATGCGAAAGTGTGCTTCTAGTTAATATTATAGTTGATGGATCTTGTGAACAATTTCTCGGAATATTATTTTCATTTCTGATTTCATTCTTCAACGATTTGAACAACTTATTTTCGCCGTTGAGTTTCTCGCATATATAATTTTCGAATATTTTTTACAGTTTTTTCTTTAGTACTGTAATTTTTTTAGTAATGTAAAGGAATGATTGCGTTGCATAATTCCATACTCCGTTAACATTGTATCTTCATCGAGAAATAGTTCTTCGATTAATAGTTCCGACACAACGCGAAGAGAGACGATATTAAAAATATGTAATAGTAGAATAAATGAAAAAATTTGTGGTCTTCTATCTATGTACATATATATCGTCATTGTTTCGCGATATCTCTCACTCGTAGTATCGTATTTCAAAGATAATTAAATATCAAATTCTTCATCTCTTTTCCTCATCGACTTGCTTTATCACGTTGTCAACGTCAAACGAATTATAGCATGAAAAGACTTGCCTAAAAATACACGACAAACTCATGGTTATCATCGAGCCCGCAGACATTTTTCCCTCGAACATGGGTCCGTATGAAAGCAGAGAGAAGGCCCGAGTCCGGGCCCGAAAGCAACGGGTCCTGAATATTCCGGTTCACTTAATCGTTTCCTCGGACCTGCCGAGGATCATGGGGCAGCCTGGCACGGCGATGCCGCGGTGGTTTCTCGAACCCAAAAAGATCCACAAAAAGCGGCGGCGAATTGAGAAAAGATCCTGAGAGGGATCTTCACCTCGTCAAATAACGTAAACAGAACCGTATATAATATTCGTTTAAATTATCCCTCAAGGGATGATATTGTTTTAGCCAAGCGTATCTATATATATGTTGCTTTTTTATCGTTCCATCGAATTTAGATGACAAATTTTCGAGTTGTAAATGATGAAAATAAATAGCAGTATACCACATATCTCAGTGTCGAATTGGAGAAGACGTCCGAATAGATGAGAGCATAAAGAATCAAGTTTACAAACCTGGAATAATATTATCTACTAATAAATTCTTTGCAGTGTCTCAAAATGCTTATTAGCATCATTATTATAAAAATTGGTAGTCAATTTAATGTATGATATTGTTTTATTTTTAATTTTATTTTATTGTTTTAATTTTAATTTAGGACTGTGTTTTCAAAATCGGTGCGCAGTTTGATGAACTGGAAATGTATTTAAAAATTTACATAAAAGTACTATTAATTAAGATTTATCTTCATCTATCTTTTTAGCGCTTCTTTATTTATTTAAAATACTACTTTTTGATGTGTTTGAGTTTAATGGGAATATATATAAATATATATAATAAAATCTGATTTTTTTGCGAAATATAAAAATTAAATTATTATCATATATACATATATACATATATATATATATATATATATA
>Ga0157363_1005716_pt1 | contig 11634 bp, 5 predicted proteins | sample AttsexASBM1_FD_111477 | JGI IMG/M metagenome (GOLD analysis project Ga0157363, IMG submission 111477) | Fungus gardens microbial communities from leaf cutter ant in Ribeirão Preto, State of São Paulo, Brazil - Atta sexdens ASBM1 | ecosystem: Host-associated > Fungi > Mycelium > Unclassified ...
CAATTAATCTTGATTAATCTTTACCGTTCCCTCATAGACATTTCCCAATGTTCATTCGTGTTAAACGATAAAGATCCTAGATTGAGAATTCCAAATAACAATGAACCAAATGTGACAATGTAATCAGTATAATAAAATACATCTTGAAATTTTACTACAATGTGAAATTAAATAAAGAAAATTTTCATTTCGTCTATTTTTGTCGGTTGCAAAGACCAACATTGCATTGACCAACTGTATGTGGCTCTTGAGCCCTTTTGCCTAAATTATTTTAGTTTCTACTTTATGTAAAAGAGTTGTATAAATATTGATTTTGTTGTTTTTATATACTTTTTTAAAAAATTGTGAGTGAAATAAATTAATAATAAATTCATACCTATAATGTTCTCAAACGCCAATAAATCGGAAAGGAACCAATATATAATAATATATTGTTAGTAGTGGTGATTTAATTGAGATGTGAAAACATCCCAGGTAATCATTTACATAAAATAAAATATAAACTACTTCCCAGTTAATTTTGTCATCTAGCAAATTATATTTTCTTCTCAATTTTAAAAATTTTTAGTCTATCTGTTATTTTCATTTGTCGTTTAGATAATCGATGGAAGTTACTTTACATTGTGTAAACCGAGACTCTATAGCTTTCCGTTACTATCACGATTATGCTAGTAAATAGGATTATGCAACTAATGCGCGTGTACATACGCATCGATATTCAATAATTATTCCTGAATATTCAAAAAGATGTAAATCTTTGAGTAATCATTAATATAATCGGAAGATAATAATCAAGCATACCGATATCAGTACAACGCGATATATATGAGACAGTTATATGAATCGATTTCAATCTCGTAAAATAAACGAAATCGTGATGTAATCACGCGCCATTCTTGAATTCTTGAGGCGCAGAGAAATAAATGGAAACGTCCGTTCGCACGATCGCCGATCGGCAGGATCGGCAGGATCGGTAGGATCGGCAGGATCGCTAATAACACGGCTGATTCCCGAGTCTGTCTCAGGCGGTATCCTCTCTAGCTCACATCCATATGTATGGCCACCTCCGGCAATCTTGAGCAAAAACTTGTCGCTTCGACGCGACGACGCTGCGCGTCGGCTTGTTCTGACGTTGGTATTAATAATGTAATCGGCGGGGGTTGAGAATTAGGAACGATGTCACGTCGCGTCGCAAGGTAGGTAGGATACCGCAGACCGGTAAGTCGGCGCCTCGCCGACCCATGGAGGCAAAGATAATTAAACCAAACCCTCACGACGTTCCTTGCGACGACGAGGGTGCCGTCGTCGCGCCGCGCCGTCGTCCTCATCGTCTCGGTTACCTGAGCGTTATCGTGCCCGGAATGAGAATCTTAAATGGAAAGGGGTTGTTGCGAGTTGCGAGCATGAGGGCCAAAGCTGCGACGGCGTTAATAACGCCGAAGGCGTTTGCATTGCGAGCGCAGTATCCGAGACAACGTCGAGGGCAATATAATCGATACACTGTCGTGGAAGTTTCTCGGCGGAGAGTGCATTTGACGTACACAATTGCACGATCGGATCTATTAATGCACTGAAATATAATATTTATCTCTAGCGCCGATTAATCTGAGAATAGTCGCCTGGAATAATTTTTCTGCAATGAGAAATCTTTGATTGAAGCTCAATTACAGTATATTTATATAGTGTATTATACATAATTTTCTCTACTAATCGAAAATCCGTACTTACTTTTTCTATTTCTTTTCTCAGTTTTTTTAAATATTAAGTAAATATATATAAATATTATCTCAAATACTGAAAAATTGTAGAATAATTAGTAATATTAACGAAATGACTTTTGAAGTGTAAAAATTATCCCAGATTATCGTTACTCAATAAAAGATGGCTATATTTTCAGGTTAATTATCCTTAATAAAACAATATGATAATATTTGAAAATAAAATTGGATTTTAATATAGTAAAGTTAATATAAATTTCTCAACGGATTATTTTATAAAATTATAGGTAGAGGGAAAGAGAATTATTCTTCCTCATTTCATCTCATATTACATTTTGAATTGTGTATGTATTATTTTTTTCATTTCATTATACAGAGTGAATATGAAAAGCATGAATTTAATTGTCTTAAATTTTGAGATAATTTTATTCCTTTTATATTTTGTAATGATATTTAAATTCCCTTAAAATTTGCGAAATTAATTAATTTTATAAGATATATTTATAAGACATGCGAGATCGTCTTGGATGATTTTCACGTTGTATACGTTGATTTAATCACATTATATAAATGACTCTTTATGCAAAATATACGTAGTAGACGACCGTAACGTAAGTTTTTATGAAGTGAATCAACATTAAATTTTATGTTGTACATAATACGTCACAGCGTGCATAGTACGTAGTAATTTCAAGAAAGTACCATTATCATTAACGTTTCACCGCGATTACCGGTATTCATTGTAAAGTACTTGATCATTCATGTAACAATTATTATCATCTCATTTTATGGCAATTTATGTACGCAATATTAGCAAAAAGAGACGTCATAAAGAGATAGTATTTCATAACAATTAGTTTCTAACTTAATTCTGACGACATTAATAATATTAGTAAAAAGCACATCGCGTTTATTAGCGTAACAAAATTTAAACTTATTGGGCAGAACTTTGGAAATAGAAGATAAACTTTTAAACGCTCTCTCCTGCCTGGGTTTTGTATCCGGCGTTGTAATGGAACACCTGTGCGCGCACAAGCGTATTTCCCTCGACATTTTCTTATGAAATTTTAGCCTCCACATTTTTAACACTCGTACATTTGTTACGCGGTACGTTGCGGCGGTAAATTTCTTCGAGTCCCGTGGCTGTATTATGGGGTATAATTTCCAGATATACCCAGCGCGCGCGCGGGGAAGTGTACTTTCATATACATACCGCGCACTACAGTTCGCTACAGGGACACGACTCTGTGACTTACGAGTTGGAAACTTCCAACTTGCATCTATGCCGAGCCCGATAATTCACAATAATCGACATTTACGACTCACGTAGTGTACCGCGCCGGGTAATCAAAAACGCTCCTCTGAAACTGTTTCATCGAACGGTTAAACGAAGTTAGCGTGTCCGCTTCTATATCTTCGGGTGAAGAAATTCCGTATGTAAATTGATAATTGGATAAGGTAGAATACTATAGTCCATCTCAGATAATTATTTGTCGCTCTCAAGTCTACGATTTTAGAATAAAAGTAGCATGATTTATTTAAACTATCTTATATAACTAAACTATTTTATATATAAAATTGCTCTACAAATTTTTTCTTTTTCTTTTTAAAATTTATTTTAAGTTCTAAAGGTATTATTCACAAAATTATAAAGATATTATTCTGACGCGATAGGATTCTCGAAAAAAATTCGGATATCTACATAGGAACAAAGCATCTCCACAACACAAATTTCCCAATGAAAAATAAATTAAAAAACAGCTTTATTGAAAAATAATATTTATCTTTATAACAATTTTATTGATTTGTTTAAAAAAAAATGTAATAAATTGAGATTGCTTTCTCAAACAGAACAAAAGTCATCATGATGATGTCAAGATGACTCTAAAATAATCACTAAAATAATCGTTTTTTAATCACTTATGATCCATTTTAATATCATATCTTTAATGACATCGATTTGTTGTTTTGTCTGGGTTATACTTAGGATAGATCGAGAAGAATCGGATCAATATATGAGATAGCGAATCAATTTTGAGAGTGAATAAATATTTGTCGTCGTTTTATTATTTATTGTTTCAAAAGAGCTGCTTTTGAAAAAAAAAAGTAATCAAATTAATAACAAATATCGACTGACTATCTGAAAATTTACATTGATCCGATTCGCTCTGTGATCCAATTCGCTCCGATCCCTCTTAGCAAGACTGTATATTGTTTTCTGTATTTTGTTGATATTGAGTTTTAAATTGTTGCAATGCTGCTAATCTCTTTCTTGAGTTTTTTTTTCACAAAGATGCTTGCACAGACGAAATGCATTCGGTAGACTGGATGTACACAGAATACGTGATAGAAGACGTCTTGCGCGAATATTCGCGACGACGGGATGCCTGCCGCACTTAAATTGCACACGGTGTGTCAGTGCTTTTCTGACGTAAGGCGACTTGTAAGAACCGTCGTCAGGCATTATTAACACCACCCACTGCCACGCATCTGTTTCTCGAGCTGCCTTTTACACGCGGCATTCGCATTCCCGGTGTATCTGTTGTGCGCGCTACAAAACAGAGCGGTTTAGGCGGATGTCACGCGAAAGCGCATCCGCGTGCACGTGTGTGCATACGCACGAGCGACCGCGATAATAGCAGCTCCGCCGGCGATGCAACTGCTACAATTCAGTATTCTCATCTTCGTGGACTCATTTTGTCCTCCATTGTTTGTCTCGCTTTGGCATTCATCCGCGCCGTATAATTGTAACGATAGTTACCAAACTGTGTCACGTTACGTTTGTATTATCGTATGAAATTCCGCAGCTTCCGAGTTTCGAGGTAAATGTATTCTTCGTCGCTGAAGACATTTAATCCAATCGCATTAAAATCACTCTAGTTTATGAGTTATTTACTGTGTTATTTAACTATTTGTCCGATAAAATTGTCCGATTAATTATTCATTTTAATTTGTTTAAAATTTAAAAAGATGAATAGTGTTGAATTTGCCTATACGGGGTATAATCTACAGAATGATTTCATGCGAGTTTACAGATGTGAAATGAAAAAAAATCTTTGACATGTATTTCTTCTTTCCTTATTACTGTTTTGTAATTGCGTTTCTGGTTGCACTGGGTTATATTATATTAGCGTAACTAATATATTATGGAGAGAGAAGCACTTCTCTTTCCGGACATTGTAGAAGCGAACTTACTCTCTGTTCACTAGGGATACAAATTTCTTACTTTTAGATTCAAATTGTTGAAGACGGGTTTAAAAAAACGTTCTAATGGAAAATTGTGTAATTCAAAGCAAATATCTCAGCTCACATCAACTAAAAGAAACATAATATAAATGTTATAATTTTGCATTGAACAATGTAATTGTTATGTAATATAACATGTGTTATATTACATTCATATTGTTGAGTGCGAAATTATCACATCGATGTTATGTTACTTTTAGTTCGTATCGACTGGCTATTTTATATGAAGAATTTCTGCGCTCCAATATAACTGTACTACTGCTTTTATTAATCGTTATTTCTATTATTATCTGAAAAAAAAAAATGTTCTGCACATCATGCACCGTTATTGTAGTTTGTAACGTGTGCGTGTGCGCGTGCATGCATGCGGTGACTATGAATATGCACCGTGTGACGATATATAAATACTATTCGAGTATGATATCCCAGACATGCCATGATGAATATGCTCAGTAATTACCTAACGCTAATTACGCTAAAATGATAATGACGCCGCTTATGCGGAAATACGTCTGTGTTCTCTCGCCAAACCGTTCTATAATTTTACATAGCGGTGAGAGTCCACCTAATATCCCGTTATCGCCGCAACGACGAGCACTAAAGTCATTAATAATAACAACCAACGAACGCGGGGATATCGATTTATTTGCGCCTCGAATTACCGCGCGGAACTATCCTGCGACTCAATCTTCGTCGATATAACGTTCGTCCTTATTATCGCCGGATAGATTTTCAGTTTCTTTTAATCCGCTTTCCTCCCAGAAGATTTATTTCGTTTTAGATACGGCAACGAGTCTAGATATAGGTATACCGGAAGGATATGCGGTATATGTTGACGAATGGAGCCGATAGATTTTGATTACGAATACCTTGTCACATATAAAAAGATTCAAAGCTCTTCATCTATTTCTTGATCGCATAATCTAAATGTTATTTCCGTAGGACATTTCTGTCATATTTAACTTTTTATACAATTTATTTGAGATCTATAAAATAGTCTATTCTCTCTCTCTCTCTCTCTCTCTCTCTCTCTCTCTGTGCGCGCGCGCTTTTGTATGTGTGTGTGTGTGTGTGTGTGTGTGTGTATGTGTGTGTGCATTGAATCTTAAAAGAAACAAGTTTTATAAAAAATGGTAAATATATATTTTTCCGTACTGGCAAGAATGCATGCGTATCATCCATTGGATACATTTTTTTCAAATCCAAGAAAATTTATATTTAATAATTGTACTATTATATCAAGCTCATTATTTCGTCATCGCATAATATGCTGTTGAGATCGAATGTGAGCATCGTCAAACGTTGTAAACTTTGTAAAGCTGGCGTGTGAAACAAAGGCATTTAATATTCGACCGTATTATTAATTAATTTTTTCATCTTCTCTCTGCTCCGCGGTGAATTTAATATTTAAGTGGCAGGGGGTGCTTTTGTTCCGTCGACGGTGGCGGCGCGCAACTTCAGCCCGCAATCTTCCCTCTCAGGCGGGCAAAAGACGGCAACGAAATTCTCGGTAAGCTGCTTTGGCACGCGTGCTCCAGAGAACTACAGCCACGAAAGTGAAATACACCTGCCGTGCCGCGCGGGCTTTTGCAGATTCGCCCTCAAAAGTGGAGCGAAAGGAACGCGCGTTGGGAAAGAGAGGATGGCGGAGGGTCGACGTTGTGGCGCGCGGAAAGGCGCACGCGATTTATGGCGTCTTAAGACTGCCGGTACTTTATGACGACCTTAATGTTTGCACCGTAAATTGGGTGGCTTAGGACAGCGAGGTAGGACGAAAACAGTAAAATGAAGATCCCCCCCGTCGAGCCATGACCGGCATTTCGGGAATAATGATGCCGTTCGGCGAAAAATATTTTTCCTTCGAGAAGTCAAAGTAATTCTTTAACTTATATTATTATTTCATAAGTAATCACAATTTTGGAAGCTTATCTCTGTAGAAAGATTGTAAATCTCTGTAAATTTATTACGAAAATTATTATGATGTCTAATTCCGATATATGACAATGATGAATAGCAACTGATAATCTTATTTAAATAATTCTAACTATTAATTATATAAATAAGAAATGCGAATCACTGCTCCTTTCTTAAATTTCTTCATGTTTATGTATATTTTGCAATATTGTGATCAAAGTTATGCAATTCAGAAATGTTTGAAAAACAAATATTTTTAGCAATCATGTCTTAGTAGTTGGAAAAATATATTCTTATTATGTTTTCTTGTCTCTCACGTTGTTTCTGTGAGCTTCAATGAAAATGTTGTTATTATGTATAACGTATGTGTTATATTTTCCGCTCTAGTGAACTATCTCTCGCAATACGCAAATATCTCGTTTCAATCACTATGCGTAATATATATAAATGCAATTAAAACTTGAGATACAGAAATCTATTTGAATTTTGCTGTAATAAAATCTACTTCTGTGATCGAAACGTGTCAATAGATTTCGATTTATGCGATATTTCAAATAAAAGAATCAAAAATGGTATTTCAAATTACAAATCGCAAAGAGAAAATTATTAATGTTTTAATTAAATACATTTATTTTAATCAAGAAAAAATCTCACACACACACACACACACACACACACACATACATACACACACACGCGCGCGCGCGCGCGCGCGCAAGTTCTCTAAAGATTTTACTAAAATTAGAGGTATTTGCAGGACAGTCATGCATCATTCTTGGCGCCTCAATTATATAATCACGTTACCATCAACTTTTCATTAAGGAAATTCCGTAACCTGCATCCGACATTCCGACGTTTTGCATTTAATGATCGGTTTGGTGCGCCTCAGCCGCTTGTATTTAAATTCGCGATTTGACACGGTCACGGTTGTTGCATGGCGCACGTGTAATTTCTCACAGCCAAAAGTGCCGCATGTCACGAAGAGTTTAAAACAGACACTCGATATGAAACATAATTTCCAAGTGTCACGCGCGATCGTCATCATATATCATCACCGAATACCGGAATAAATAATCGATATACGAAGTCTATTCTTGTGATTTTCAGGCTGTAATAAATTCATAAAAAATATTCAAAATCCATTAATACCAGTTTACAAAAAAATAATATTGTTTCTCGTAATTGAGATAAAAACAGTTTGTTAAATATTTCGAAAATATTGTTTTTATTTATCTTTATTGTTATATATACAGGTTGCTATAAAATACATTCTTTATATATTTAAAGTTTAATTAAAAAAATTAATTCACACACATAAATGGCCCAATAAAATTCTTATTGTTTAAAAAAATTAATATTAAAATATTTAAATATAATTCACAAATTAAGTTTACTACCAGCAGCATTTTGCTGATTAAGTAACGTATATATATATCAAGCAACGTATATATATCAAGCTACTTTATAATTTCACAAATTTAATCCGTCATCCCCATTCAATGTCCGTTTGTCCATTCATTCGATTACGTCTGCAAAATTCTCAACTTTAATTTTTAACAAAATTTTTTTTTAACAAAATTTTTTTTCTTGGCAATAGATACCTACATGGAAAGAACGATTTTGCTGAGTATCTAAAAATTTAGCTAAATAAAGATAAAAATAATTTTGTCAGATTAATAAAATAATTATATAATACATTCAAGTATAATAGGCAATGCATGCTGCAGCAAACAGTTTTTACTCTCTAGTAATTAACTCATACGTATCGTACATAATTATTTTGATGGTTTAACAAAATTATTTTTAGATTTAAATAAATTTTTAGATACTTTAACAAAACTGTTCTTTAAGTGTAAAGTACTTAGTTTCGCCGACAATAAGTAAAATACGAATTAAATCAGTTAACTGTAAGAGGGTCAAAAATCAAAGTCAGTGAGATTTTCAGCAATATAGGATAAATCTAAAGGAGTTTAAAATGTTAATTATAATAATATTTTTAATAAATTTTTAATAATGTAATGCATCACATTTTACATTTTTTTTATGAAGTTCTTCCAATAATTACAGGTTATTACTGCACTTACAGTTATCTATTGCAAGAAATTTGTTTTAATATTGTCTACGAATTCGTTAGAAATCAAACGTGTTTTCAAAAGCTTTTAGAATGACTCTCACTTTGAAGAGTGAAATTTCATTCTTAAAGATTGAAAACTGAGCCACTCTTTTTCAAGACTAGAGTACACTTTTCACTATTTAGAATAAGATTTCACTCTAAAGAATTTAAAGAGTACGCATGCTCTTATAATTAGATAATATAGATACGAGCAGTATACCAATAAAGAAACCGGAAAAAATCGCATATGAGGCCAGGCGAGTGGCTCTCGTGGTTCAACGAGCATGCTCTCGTTTGGGTTCCACGTAATTCAGACAATGAGTGCCGCTCGATATCCGAGGGTCGCGCCTATATAGTAGCGCGTTACTTAGTGGCGTTCACTCAAAAGCGACTTCACTCTCTTTATGAGCGCTTCTAAACTCAAGTAAAGAAACCTTCTCTCAAGGGGCTGTCGACTTATTATTTTCATCCCTTAATGCGCAAATATTTACGTAGTGACACCAGGAGCGCGCAGAGGGATTGAAGAGATACCGTGATGATGTCTGCTAGCTAGGATGGAAGAAGCAGAAGACGCGTCGGTTTACGAAGCAGAGATTAGTGTTAACGAGATACCACGCCATAAGATAGCCTTGCAGCGAGAGAATTTCATTTTCGGATATAATATATTCGGATAATGCGACGCGATATTTCGGGGCTTATCGGCTTTGTTGGACTTGGGAATTAATTTTGGAAATTATTGATAATGAACTAGTCGGCGCGATTGATTGCCATCGAATTTTATGAAAATCAGCAATTTGGCAGAACCGTGGAAATTTTCATTGTGTGCTATTAAATTGCACTACCCCCGTGCGCATGTAGATTCATAATGTTTTAATTAAAAGAAGAAGTGCGTAATTACGCATAAAAATATTTTTTAAACTATATAATAATTTATATATTAATTATCTACAGATATAGATAGATAATCGAAAATTATAATGACAGAATATTGAAGTAAATAGAATTACTTTGCAACCTGTTAACATAAATTATTATTTCATCTGTTTACTGGAACTGCATTAGATATAATAGTTATGCAACCCCATTATTTAACCACATTCAACTATTAAGTGAGACCTAATTGTTACCTAGAAAATAATGAATATTATAATAATAGCTCTTAATTAAAACATTGAATAAATATTGGATAAATTATATGTTAAATATATGTATCGCCGTATATGAATTTTTTCCACGATTATTGATCTAAATTTATAATTATAATATTTCATAAATAATAGGGAATTGCATTTTTTATTATACTGAGATTTAAACTGAGACTGTCGCAAAAATTTTCGATTTATTGACTTATTCTTTCAGATTCCTGTATTTAGCGATGTCTAATTTTCCGTATTAATCCGGCAACCACAGTACTGTGAGCATGAGGATACATATATACATACATCATCAAACATTAAATAAACAACAGTCTCGAGCGGAGCTACGCAAATCGTTTCTACAGCGTACACCCGTAAGGGTGGTACAATGGCGGTACAATCCGCGTTGCCCGTTTGCGGGTGCGTTGGAATTATTTAGCGTAGCTAGCCGCGCTCGACGTTCTCGCGCGGCGTATTTCCTTTCGTTAATGTAGCTCCGCCGAATCAGAGAAGAGGCGAGGGTGTTCAAAATTCCATAATCCATACTCTTGAGGAATTTATACCGGATCTATGCTCGAGCGGCAGTTCGCCTTTACTTTTACCGGACGTTCCTTTCCTCGCAGGGAAAGTATTAGCGAATGAGAATCGCGCGCGGTGATAACGACTTGCTGGTAACGTAAGATTGTCCGAGCGATTCTTCGGAAAAATGGAAAATCTAACGCGATATCGGTTTAATGTCGGTACCAAATGGCGTCTCGTTCGTCGTTACTGTGGAACGTTCTAAAAGTATAGCACGAACGGTTGAAATGTTATAGCAAAAGGCGGTGCCCGTATACTTTACGGAGGAGACTTACACCGCTCTGGAAAGTGGTAATTACGTATCGGTACGTGTCAGGAAACGATGCTATAAACGCGTATGCACGAAAATGAAATCTCTGAATTCTAGACTATGTCTAGATATGTTGGCGTTATGTCTTATCATTATGTCGACGCTCTCACGATTACGGGTGCTCTCATTTTAGTACAATATGACCCGAATCGATAGTATTACCTTTTCCAATAACGGATCGCTTCACTGTCTTTTTTTTTTAAATTAAAGATCGAGCTATAATATTTATAGATCTTTCTTGATGCCAATAATATTAATTTATAGCACAAACCATTTAAAAATATTTATGTGCTTTATTTGAGATTTTATATATATATATATACAAGAAAAGAATAGGACATTTCGTATATTTAATTAGATTTATTCTCATAGATCTAAATTTGTATCATATTGTTTATCACGTCTCCTTGAAACACGACGTTTCCCTTACTAGTTATTGCGAAGAATACTATGTAAAAGCCTCTGTAGTCTGTGAGGTACGCTCGCTGGTATGCGTGAAATTCAGATTTGATTTTCAGTCGAGGTAATATTGTTCGCAATAAAATCATTAGCAGTTTTTCAAATGATTATTAACATCAAATAAAAAATATGTTTGTTAATATAAAAAAAATTATTAAA
>Ga0157363_1005717_pt1 | contig 11634 bp, 4 predicted proteins | sample AttsexASBM1_FD_111477 | JGI IMG/M metagenome (GOLD analysis project Ga0157363, IMG submission 111477) | Fungus gardens microbial communities from leaf cutter ant in Ribeirão Preto, State of São Paulo, Brazil - Atta sexdens ASBM1 | ecosystem: Host-associated > Fungi > Mycelium > Unclassified ...
ACACACACACACACACACACACACACCCACACACACACGCACGCACACACACACACACACACACACACACACACACACACACACACACACACACACGCACGCACGCACGCACGCACGCACATACATTATACATATATGTATATGTATACAAGTTCTCGAGAAATTTTTCTGATCCGCCTTTCTTATACCCTTTTCATATTTCCTGTCAGCCATCAATCTCTCATAAAACACTACCTCTTTCCATATCACAAGATGGACACTTGATGCTCTCTATCTTCCCTCTTCTATCATTGTACTCTTCTTTTAGTATCATATTACTAAGCCAACGAATTTTCATTATTATTTCATAACCTTTGACAACGCAAATCAAGTTATATAGGATGTCTCAAAATAATGTATGCAACTCAAAATAATATATAGGAAAATAATAATATAAATAGGAAAAGTGTTTTTAAAAAATTAAGTAAAAAAAAGTGATTTGTAAATTATTTTTTAAGCAATAGCAGTAATTTTTAAAATAATAAAAATTAACATAGTCAGTTATAGATCATGTTTAGATGGTCATCTGTCTATGAGTCGTATGTACGGTAGTATTAGTAAATTTTAGTGCACTTCAGCGCACTCATTAATACTCATAGTGACTATTTAAACGTAGTCTGTAATATTGACCGTATTTTAATGCTTAAAATAAAAATTTACAAATAATTTTTTTTACTTAATTTTTTGAAAATCTTCTGGTTATGGTATTTCGAGTAGCGAATTTTAGGACATTCTGTACATTTTTGATTAAAACAATGATCCACTTAGCTTTGATTGTGCGATTGTACTCACTCTTAATTTTCAAATAATATACCGCTCATTATTTTTAACGAGAGGAATTATATTTCGCGTGACACGCTCGTTTGCGTGACGAATCGAGAAAATGTCACTAATTAAAATTAAAACATAAAAATGTGGTAAAAAGTAAACAAATTGAGTCACTTATTCTTTTCTGACTAATTATCTTTCCAATAATTTTTCTTTATAAATATTTGACTTAACAAAAGTAAAATTTAGTCAGCTATTATAGATAAATGTACAATATCATAAAAGTATTCTACAATAAATTAACTTATTTTAAAAATATAAAAAAATAAAAAGGATATAAATATGATAGAAGTGTTTTACAGTATATGATCGAAAGAAAGGATTTATCTCCTATCTTCTCATCTCTCTTATCTTTAACAATTATCTTTAACAATTATCAATAAAGAGATTGGATGAAGACTAATACTCGATATTGCAAATCTTTTATCAAATCTTAGAGAAATTTTGTCGACAATAATTTTGTCATAAAATCCATTAATCTAGCGAAATAAAAACGCGAGTATTAATATTAAAGATATATAATTTTTTATAGTACTTGCAATATAAAGAAAAATGAGTAACGCAAGCGTTGATAAATATTATAATAAAATATAATTTTATATCATATGTGAACATCATTTTATGTTAAATAGAAAATTAAAATAAAGAGGTAATAATATTTTACATAAAATACTTGATGTTTCTCTGGATATTCTTAGTAACTATTATGTTTGAAGTTCTTGCTGTTTTATACATATAAAATTAGACATAATTTTATATATTTACTGAAATAATTAGCTTAAAGTTTTAAATTTATTCTTTTTACGATATGTTAGTCAAATTTTTGATATTTAGGAAAACACAGCTAACTCATGCAAATAACAGAAAGATAAAATTTTATATGACAGAGTACGCAACAGAAAAGCGCATTAAACGCGTGCCACATGCAGGGGGTATGTTATATCAGCTATGATATTATCACATGGCATCTGTGTCAAGCTAGCATTTCTAAATCTAGATTAGCAGATATCTTTAATCTGTAATGTCACGAAAGTTCAGAAAAACGCTTTGAACGATACGTCAAAGAACAAAGAAAAAAAAATCGCGATCGAAGAAAAGTTTATTCAGAATATTTTATACTCGTATTCAGCAAAAAATATCAGATTTTCGAAAAGATTTACTTGAGCGCACTGCACTGTTATTACTGCTACTATTATTACTTCGTAACAGATCAGCAACAACAATAATTTTATTATGGTAGTTTTATATCATATTAAAGCTAAAATAAGCGAACGTTTCTTTTTCATAAAATTGGATTTTTCTTCGAAATTATAATGAGAAACAATGGGTAACTTTTATTTTAGCAAAAACGACACATTGCGTTTGATTTTACAAGAGATTCTTCTTAAAGTAGGTGAAGTGGTAGTACAAGCACACGGGGTTGTACACGGGGTTGTACACGGGGAATATTGAATATTTTTTCGCAGACTTTTATTTACGAAGCAATCTTATGTCTCTTGATGTTTTGAATCTTATACAAATCATCTGTACTAACATGAACATCATGAAAAGATTTCAATGTACACATACTTTGTACATTGAATCACAAATTGATATAATTGCTAAAAGCAAGTAAAGATGTCGCATGTATAAATACATACAATAATTTTTACTTAACAATAATTGTTAATTGCATAAGAATCGCGTTAAAATTTTAGAAATGTAACTATCTTTATTAGAAAATATACTGTGCAACAACACTCGAAAAATACTCGGTATCTAAAATCGATCGCACAAAAAATGTTCGTTGCGTCTGGATAAGAATTATTAATTATCTCTAATCGATTTCCACTTACAACAACGATATGATCGCGTGCAAATATTAACCACGCGATTACGATTGTTGGAGAACGGGTAGTCGAATGCAGCTGTTACATCAAACGAAAGGTCGCGGTGTAAAAGTGACGGTAATCGATTAACAGGGGAGTTACATTGCATATCAATGTCTATCCAGCCGCATCTGATAAAAAAAAATATATAAAAAAAAATAGCAAAAAAGATGAAAAATCGAGCAACCGAGCCGAAGCGTAGATAGAGAGCATACCGGTTGTTTAATCGAAGCGATCAATTGACTAAGGCGCTCATCCAGGCGTGATTGATTGATAAATTCAGACGGAAACAGGTAGACGGAGCGGCGAAGCGAGATAACGCATCGTTCCACGATATATTATGGCGGAATTTCTGAAATCTGGGACGAGAGGGAATCTCGCACACCAAGTGACAATAGAGAATGCCTGGAATATAATTTAATAAATAGATGTTTTTAATATTCTAAGTATTTCTCTAATAAATTTGATTAGTTCCAACTATCTAATAGTTTAGTTAATTCTCCAATATATTATAAGAGATATCAGAAATATGCAGGAAATTTAGTGATAATACCATAAAATCGCTCGACATTTCGTTGGCATGGATATTTTATGACAGAGACATTTATTTCGCGCATCTACGATGGAACGTTCCCGTTTCGGGCAGCCCGTCGACGAATAATGCACTCGTTGGTCAACGTAATTGCGAGAACGACTGTAACGCATGACCGGTCCACTCGTTGTGTTAGATATTAAGATTAATTGTCGTGATTTATCGGAGATATATTCCACAATAGTCTTTAAATGTATACCGAAATGGCTATTGCTTATCGCCGCAAATGGAATTAATAAAAATTTAATTAATAAAAAAATTTTATTAGTATGACAAACATTACGCTTGGTATATGTCATTCAAAATAAATGGAGTATTTATATATTGATATAATGATATAATAATTCAATATAAATAAATAGACAATAATATATGTATAATAATATATAATGCGGATAATATAATATACGGACAAAGCTGGAACATAAAGCGCATTTGCCCGAAGAAATTAAAGTCCGAAAATAATAAAACCTTTTTGTACGTTCCGAGTATAGCGAGCACGATGGAAAAAGATAGCTCTCCTTTTATCACGGGAAACCAGATTGTCCTTGGACAGAAAGTAAATCCCATCTGAGTCTTAGATCCGCAAGACAATTATCAGCTCCTTTTATCGAATGAAAGTATTCGATTGGATCCGAGCTGTATGACTGCGCGGAAAGCATCTTCTGCCTAGATAGCGTCAAATGTTTCTTTTCGCTAAATATTTTGTACGATTTCGCCAATCAGCCCGAGGAGAGTAGAGAAAAGAAAAGAAAAGACAAGAAAAGAAGAGTATGTGGATATATTGTAGATCGCAGCAATTTACGTCAGAGAAAAGACATTCGTGCGGTGTCTATACATGGAGCATGATGGATAAGATATTCAAGATGATGTAAGCTTCAGTCTTACGTAAGATTTATCTCATGCATTTAATTTATAACAATATTTATAATAACAGAAATTAGGCATTGATGCTTTTTACGTATCATATCTTCATTTAATACTTTTTTCTAAGAAAAGATGGTCAATAGTGGAAATTAAAATTTACACCGAAAAAATTTACTAAATCTTAATACATATTTCTTTGAATAGTACTAATTAAACATTTACTTTTAATTAAATAAAAATTTACTCAAAATAAAAAAATAACAATTAAATCAAATTTATGGTTCTTGTATCAAATAAATATATATATGTTTACATTTAGTAAATATTTACTTAGAACTATTCAAATAAATATTTTTTAGAATTTAGTTTCTTTTTTCAGTGTAACAATCGACAAGCAAGCTAAAAAAAATGTTTAGCATTTGCAAATTCGAAATATATTGATACAAAACAGCGAGCACGACCGATATGCGCATTTTACCTGAATGCGCCCCATCGGCGGCGACACCACCAGGAAGATTCTCATTGCGGCCTTGAGGAAGTCATCCTGATTGCGATTCGTCGTGTCCTGCAGAGCGGCTTCGGATACGCTGGAGCTGTTATGGGTGGTTTTACGGCGTACCTTGCGCCTTATGCTGCCGACTAGCTTCCGCCAATCCTGTCCGGTACCACTAGCGGACGACGAAGTGGTACCGGCACCATCACCGCCTCCGTGGCTGGCCACGGCTGCATCCTGCTGGCCGATCACTAACGACGTCGACGACGATTTTTTCGAGGGGCTTAGATCGCGGCTGGACCGTCGGCTCGGGGTACCGCGGCCACCAAGGGGAGTTCCGGATGCGGACACCGTGGTGCTATCGGCCCCCGCGACCGACTGTTGTCCAGCTGCGAAAACGCAACCACCGCTAGGACTCGTGTTGCCTCCTCCACCACCGCCTCCTCCACTTTTGGATCCGCCGCCGCCTCCGCCGCCGCCGCCGCCACACGTGGCAATCGAACGAGCCGATCGCCCCGTTCTGCCGCCGCCGCTACTCAATCGGCGTACGAGACCGCGTATGAAGCCGCTCTTGCGCGCCGTCGGGCCCTCTTCCACGTGTTCACCCGGTGCTTCCACTCTCTGGCTTAATTAGACACTGTTTATTAGAACACTTAATTGGACACTGTTTCGGTGAAATTACCCGACAGCCGGCTCTCTTTTTGCGTGATCAATTTTCCCTTTCTTTCTTTTCTTATTCTTTTTCCTTCTTTATTGAAGTGCTTTTATTGAGGAAAGCAAGTGCCACGTAGCGATTTTTCTGTTCTTCTCGTAGTGCTTTACCCTCTACAATTTTTACGGGTGCGCCTTTCCTTGCAGCAATTTTCAGCCGCTGTACTGCCTCGTCATAAATTTTACAACCCTCATTAGTCTTTGCTAGCGAGAAAAACACGGAAACTAATACATACACATACGTATATGTACATGTATCGCTCCTCACGCGCGTCAAGTGTCTCGTGCTATTCGTGTATTTTCTTCTGCATTTCGTGCTGCATCGATTAAGTTTGCAACTGCTGTTCTCCCGTTCCAATGAAGCTTACACCGTCAAGTTTTTAAATACTTTTATCTTTCGCTACTCCGGGACCCTCCGAGTCATTTCTTATGATAAATTACAATTTTTTGTATGGCAGCGTATAATGATTAAGCTGATTGTGCGCTACAACGCAACGTATTCGATTCGCAATCATTCGTTGCAGCTCTGAACGAATAAGTAGAGTTTGAAGATACAACCGTTTAATTTTCTATTAGTTACGGATAACAAGATTCTAAAGTAAACTTTTCGATCTAGTTTTAGACTCTCTTTGTTTATGCGAGAGATCCAATTTACTCGCAGCAGCTTTATATTTATTAAACAAGTTAGAAGTATTACAGGTAGATTGTTGTACTATACGGAATAGTCATTCTAGATGATCAATGACGGAAGAACTCTGAACTGATTCTCAAATTTTTAATTCTCATTTTTTTCTTCAAACTTACTCAAGTAAAATTTCTGAGAATCGATTAAGAACGTTGCAAACGATATTGCCTTAGAAGTTATTTCTGTTCTATTATACAATTCCAATAAGATTACGCAGCTTTTCTCCGCGGCGAAAGAAACGGTGGCTGATGGTTTTCAAAATGTGTTTCCATTCGGCAAATTCAGTGAAAGAGACTTCTATTTTCCTTGCTGGAGTTCACGTTTCGAAGATTATGACCAGTTCATAAACGCTATCTCGAGAGCACGAATCTCTCTCATATTCGTTTCTATGAGATATCACGCTCGACGCCCAAAGAATCACAGGCGATTTACGTGGCAAATGATAGTGCCAAGTATCATGATCATAATCGAAATTATCACGATTTTCAAGCGAGCGTCTCGAAAAAGTGCTTTATGCTTTTCTACTTATCGCGAGCTTTTAGCACGCATTGCGTGCCTCGTTTGCCGTGCATTATTACAAATTCTAGCACCTTGTTTTCATTGTTCTTTAAAATCGAGAAACTTTCTTATTCTTATTATAATCAGCCACAATTTCCTAATTATAAATAAAAAAAATTATTGTTACCAAAATAACAGCGACATACACTGTAACAAATTATTGTAAAGTTACACTGCGTTTCAGCTATTGTAGTCGTGTTTTAGATTATGAATTCAAAAAGGCCAAAATCGTTACACCGAAAATTATATTTGAAGCTCTCGTTCAATTTCTGTTCGCTTTATTACCTCATGAATTCGCTTCACGTTAATCTCAGCAAAATCTACTTGGAAACGTGTAGACATCAATGAGAATTCTGCTACTGATAGCAGTCCGCTCTGGCATGCCAGATTACGAGGTATGACGTTACCAAAAGTTCGAGAGCGAAATTCGGATTAACACTATTCTTGATTCTGCCCGCGATCACGTGATTCTATCGCGCGTAGGCCGACACGCACCGGTACGGTCAAACGGTAGCAACTTTAATTAGAACTTCCTCATATACAACGATTCGGTTCACAACTCGTAGGATCGGAACGGTCAGGCGCAAAATTCGCGGAAGAAATTTGTACTCGTCGGACCCGATTCCAAGTCGGACGCAAAAGCGTGAGATTCCGGATTGACAGCTGGGTTGTACCCCCTGCATAAGGGTTTTAAACGGGAGGGGAAAAAATACCTCTTGAGCTTGTTGACGCGAACGAGGCCAAGGACGTTCAGTATATCTCGAAGGGAGAGACCAGGAGAAATGTTATTATCCTTCGAGGAATCGATCGACGTTGTTTCAAGGCTCGCCGTCGGAGAAATAACTTGCCGCGATCCTTCGGGCAGCTTTCCCGAGAAGTCGATCGAACGTTTCGCCGGCAATTATCATTCGCTCCTCGCGATGATCGCGTGATATCTTTCGATTATTCGCTCGTCACTCCTTCTCGTTCTCCTCTTCGCGTTTTCTTCAAAGCACGAGAGCGTATTTTTTAATTTCCGACGACGGCCTGATGTAATGCCTGGCATCTGCGTAACCGAATCGTGTCTATTAAGGAGTTTTATTACTAACAGAGTAGAGCTCGCCTGATGCATGAAGTAGATGTGTAAGTAAATATGTAAGCAAAATATGTCAAATAGAAAATCAAGTCTCGCAGCGAATAGCTTTCATCTCCAAACTTTACGTAGCGTAATTTATTCTGTCATATTGTGTGAGAAATTTAATCGTATAATCTTCAATCATAATTCGTTTCATTTTGCACCTAACTGAAAAAAAATGTTAATATTAAATTATACAAGTTTATGCATCTTTTTATGTTCTATCCTTATATTCCTTTTATATTTCTTGGAATTCAATAAAAGTTTAATATTTTATTTACACACTGAAAGAAAAGATTGGTTGCTTCAACAATTTAGATAGTAAAATATAGTGTAACATTTTTATATGACTACAGCAATCAGTTTTTGGGTGTAGCAGCAAATTTTTAGTTGTGTTAGCCTATCCGCAATGTTAGTATATGATTTCGATAGGCTAATGGAACTAAACATTTGCTATTACAACCAAAAACTACTAGTCATATAAAAATGTTATGCCATATTTTACTATCTAAATAGTTGCAGCAACCAATCTTTTTTTTTTCTTAGATTAGATATTAGATATCTTTAAATTTTTGTTTTAATAATATTTTTATTCATCAAACTGATGGATGCAAGAAAAAGAAAGAAGAGAGAAGAAAGAGAAAAGGAAAGGGAGCAGAACAAGCCAATGGATCACCATATTTCTTCATTTTCATGAGACAATGCGGAGAATTCGCGGTGTCGAACATCTCAAAGGATGTTCTAATCTAAAGGACGCTCTGATGCCTAAAGGCATCAATAGGATCAATTGCAAACAGTGCAAAATTCGATTACAGAGTTTACAGGAAACTCGCTGTGATATCTTTGCGTTATAGCAATAGATAACAACAAAAATAATGCTTAAACTATTACAGCAGATAAGCTTATGCGTAAGATCTTTTAGAATTAATCCTTTTGTTTGCAAATTTTATCTAACTAATTTAAAATAGAGCTTAACAACTTCTTTAACTATTTGAACTTTCTATAGGTAATGTATAAAGAAGATCTTATTCTAATATTCGGTGCTTGTAAATTCAATGTGCTGCTTTAGATTGGCAGCTTAATCCCATGGCAGCCCATTTGAGCCAAACAAATAATAATGAGTAAAAGATAATCTTCAATAAAAACAGGATGTAATCGCGATTGTATTTATGGCTTCTTTTATAAGATATTTATCAGGATTTTGAAAGGGCTAAAACTTAAAGTATGAATATTATGAATATTCTCACCTCATTATATTAAATGTGACGGCGTTTATATCTGATTACATTACACAGCGTCATATTTTAATATCATTAAACCGCGAAATGAACAATGCGAGATCTGTAATACAGAAAATCCTTCTTTGCATTTTATCGAATTACATTATGTTCTCATTTTAACAAGGATATAAAGATCGAATAAAATTTTGTTTGAAATCGTGTTTTCTTATATACATATTATAACATAATGTGTGTCAATTATTCAATCTCTACCTGCGCTTCTGTTTCTTTATTTAATGCGATAAAAATAGTGTCAAGAGAATTAAAAATTCGGAGACAAGCAGAATTATAAAAAACAGGGAAAGAAAAAAGAAATAAAACGTGCTTTGAATGCGATTTGAAATTCAAACTTAAATGTGATTTTACTGCACGTGTTTTAGAAAGAGGAAACGAGAAAGAGACGTTTGTAAGAGAAAGGAAGATGTTAATGAGAGAGAAGGGTGCCACTCGTAGAGACTAATTAATCGAGCGTGTGAGTGTTGAATTCAGGTCACCGACGAAAATTCGGCAGCTGAGTTGCATCGGCACGATCTGCACCTCTATCTATAGAATTTAATTGAAGAGCCAAGACATTGCTGTTGGAAACGATTATGTCTTCAAAGATCTTGTTCTAACGTTCTATAAATAGAAGAATGAATGGTTTTTCGAAAAATTTTGAAAGTTGTGTGCTGAATTTCTTGACAACGTATGCCGCTGTTTAATTTCAGCAAAACATAATAAAAAAGATTGATTTATATTAAGATATCTGTTATCTTGTAATAAAAACTTCTTTTTATTAAATTCATTAAAGCATATGAAATGATAGAAAATTTCTTACATTCCTGATTGTAATAATTAATCTTTACAAGATGGGAAAATTATTCAAAATGTATCCAATTAACTTTAGAGAACGGAGGACCATTTTTTACATCTTACAGCTTACTTGAGTAAGATTTGTTATAATTAATTATTTCATTGTACTTCTTACCTCAAAATATAATACTGTTTCAATGCCTATCAAGGTGTAAGATTTAAGAAATAGTCTCTTGTCCTTTAAAGTTAATTGGATAAATTTTAATCATTGTTTTCGAAGCAATGATTGCACGATGTTAAACTTCTCTTGGGATAACATGATTTAATCACATTTCGGAATAATCTGAGAACATGAGTTTACTCGGAAGAGCAGCTACAATTACAGTGCGGTGAGTATCTACCTCATCTACGTGAAACAATGCATGGAATTTGTGAAGGACAACAGCTCAAAGTCCTGCGAAGCATCTTAGTTTGACAGAGTCAATCGGGACCGGAAAGCTCAATTAAACACTTGTGGTAAACGGTACGCTTGCTAATCCTAATCGTGCGAAAATGCTACGCGCACACACACACACACACACGTCACGCAGAATTCCACGCGAGCCGAAGATAAATGCTGCGACAAATTATTCGAACGAATTATGCATACGGAATTTCAGTATCGCGAGATATCGGAACGCGGCTTACTTGCACCGAAGATTCCCGGCTGAAACTCAGGAATTCGTGATTTGACTTTTGCAAATGGCGAAATTCCTGCAATATCGTGAATCTGTTGTGGACCTACCGTTTATCATTTACCTGTCTCTACTGACTGTTTCGTGGATCTAACGGGAAAGTGGGTCAACGTAATAGAAAACGTAAATTAGACCCTATTATGCGTAAAATGATTTTTTAATTAAATAAGCTTGCATCAGTCATCTTTTATAATTCTGCGTTTTTTGCATTTCTTGAAGCTAATATTATGTTAATTTTTTCGATTTATTTCCAGCTGTTAAACTACAAATTATGATACATATACATTTTTTAACGCTGAATAATGTTTAAAAAAATCCCACACGCATATATAATATATCCCATAGGGGGATATTATTTTTTATAACTATAATCACTATATAATCATGCTATGAATATATTTTTGTTTTCAAATATGTACAAAATTTTCTCTAAATAAATATTTAGCAAATATTATGAATATGCTAAATATAATGAATATTATATTTAATAGAAGCTACATATAAATTAATCAACTTATTGATCTATATACTAAACTCTCACAGTAAATTTATTTAATCGTTTCGGATAAGGACATTATTTATTCATTGTTCATTTATTTTATTATCAATATAGCATGCGTAATTAACGCAATTAACGAAATTCGATTGAATTCCGAGCTCTGGGAGAAGCAAAATCGATGAGTTTTATCTCATTACTACTTACGATGTTTGTATTATTCGAGATTATATCGTTCCGCAGGATTTCGACTTTAAATAATCTCTGTGCGGTGAGTCGCGGTCTCGACCTTTTTTACCAGCCACGATACAATCCACTTCTGCCAATTTACAGTGACGTTTTGCCTTTTCATGCCATTAACTGTGGTCACGCGGAGGAGCGATTAAAGGCCGTAGGAAGAAAACGCGGCCTTAAAGAGGCGCTTTTTATACAAGGACGATCTTACGATTTCATCCTCTCCGTGCAAAATCCGCGAATCATCGTTTGTAATGAAAAATGGAGCTTCTTCAACGCAATGAATTTTCTAAGCATTCCCACATGTTTTTCTTTCCGAAGAAAAAAATCATATAATCGTAAT
>Ga0157363_1005718_pt1 | contig 11633 bp, 5 predicted proteins | sample AttsexASBM1_FD_111477 | JGI IMG/M metagenome (GOLD analysis project Ga0157363, IMG submission 111477) | Fungus gardens microbial communities from leaf cutter ant in Ribeirão Preto, State of São Paulo, Brazil - Atta sexdens ASBM1 | ecosystem: Host-associated > Fungi > Mycelium > Unclassified ...
CTAGCATTGCCTGGTTTATTACTGTCGTAATAAATTTCTAAAGAAATGTACACTGATTGCCATGGTAGTTGATCCCTCGGTAGAAGTGTTTAATGAAATCTTATAAAAAAATTTCCTGAAACTTTTCTTATTTTTGCTCAAAATTCCAGATAAGATTAGAATAATTTTTAATGCAACTTTGAAATAAATTAAAGTATAAACAACGCAAACAATGTATTGAAAATTATTAGAAGATAGAGATCCATGAGACTGTATCTATTATCCTTTATATTTGGAACCATAAATTGAATAATAAAAAAAGTATAAAAAATACCAATATAGTATCAGCTGTTCTATATTGCTGAATATTGTCTTCTACTATCACCTAATTTTTTAAATGAAAACTCGTGAGACACATGAGAATTATATACATCAATATACGCAGATGCCATAGATGTATACATATCATTCTTATTGCTAATTGATCAATATTTTACATTATTAAGAAGAAGAAATAATCAAAGACACAATATTTTCAAAAAGCGAAATTAAAAAAGGCAAAATTTAAAATTCCAAAATTTTCCTGAGTGTCTCAATAAAAAATTTTTTATTTTTTTCAAGAATAAAAAAGAAATCCCTTCCAAAAAATTCCAGATTTTTTTTCTAGTAAGCACTTTAGATAAAGCAATAACATAAGCAATAGTATAAAATATAAAAAAACGTTGATCTATTTATTGCTTGCGTCTTTCTATGTGCTACTAGTTTTATTTTTCGATTTGAAGTTGGTATTCTTTCAATGACAACTTTCATCAATTGTACGGTAAAAATGAAGTATAATTCCAAGTAGTACTTTATCTTAGTTCACGAAAATGATGGAAGAGAATGCGACTCACCTGTGCGCCTCGAAGCACGGCTAAGCGGGCCTCTTTCTGCTCCAGGAGGCGCCTTTGCTGAGCGATTTCCCGCTGTTGCCTGGCTGCCATGCTTTCAAGCTCGCTGAGCACCAGCACAGCACCACCCCCGCCCACTGCTAACTGAAACAGCAAGATTAAATGCACGTAAGCATACGAATGTATGTGCCAAGGTAAAACAACGGTAACAAGGAAACGTGTAAATAGGTACGAATGGACGACAAAAAGGCGCGGAATTGGCGATTAATTACATCTCGAATATCGGCTTTCGATCAACGGCCTTCGTTGTTTCTTGACCTTCCACGAATGCTTCCGTGGAGCGCACAGCGCGTAAAACAATTACGTGTCGTTATTTGCTTAGGAGATAAATTCTTTGGAGATATTTTTTAAAAATATATCAAAAAATTTTCATCTTGAATCGGAAATTTAAGACCAAATTTAAAAATTTTTTCTTCTATATGTACTACTTATTAAAAAATTAAAAATTAAAAACTATGATATATATATATATATACATATATCGTATGTGATAGACATGTACTACATTTATCAAATATATAAAAATTTCCTCTTAAAAAGTAGGAAAGTAGTAGTAACTTAGAAGTAAAAAAATTAAAGTTTAAAATTTTTATCTTTTCATATCCTTTGTAAGAATATATCTTAACACATCCATCTCAACATATCTTCATAAGAAAGAAAAGAAATTCAAGAAATTTAAACTCGGAAGATCCGAAAATTAAATTGGTGTACTTCATTCTATTCATCTTTCACCGAAATTCTGACTTAATTAAATGCCGCTCATGAGTATTCAAGTAAACATAGGATAATCCTTCATTTAATGCATGCGAACCGAAACTATCAAGTCATTTGCATTAACAAATTAATTTCTCTTATTACAAACAAGTCAGTTTGTTAACGATGATTAAAGCTTATGACATACATTTTTTTCTGTCAGACTATTTGCGTTTTAATAAATTACTAAAATTATATCACATAAAATACAGAATTTCTAGAAATTTATTAAAATATAAAAAAATGCATTGTACTATAGGCTTAAATAGAGATTTAAATAAGTTTTTTACTTTGGAGAAAAATTCAAGTAAAAAATTGATTTTTTACGACAAACAAATTTTGATTTTTTTAAACTAAAATCTGATGTTTTAATTAGCTTATATAAAATAAAAATTATATAGAATTCATGTTGAAAACATATAAAAAAAGATATAAAATTAATTTTATTTTTTAGTATTCCTTGTTAAAATGTTTACTCTCTGTTATTTCGATATTATTTAATATTTTGTCTTTCTAATTTCAAATCAAAGCAAAAATATCCTTGCGTTATAAATGAACTAATATCCTTTATCAATCATTTAAGTGTACTATTATTATTTAAATTCGCTTATTATTATTTAAATATTTTATATTTTACTCCGATTTTAAAAGTTAATTAAGCAATAATACTATTGTTAACATAGATAATACTTCATTAGTATAATTAGTACTGTTTTATTGTAATATTGATTGTAATTGGTATTCTAAATTTTAATTATTGAGATAACGCCCTTATATAATATCGATTTAAGAATAGTTGGAGATAATTCGATAAACGTTGTTTCATTAATTTATAATATGTACAATTACAATATATATATATATATATACAATAAAACAGCGTCAATCATTTAGACACTGTATTACATTTAACTTTTATAGTTATATTTTCACAGAAATTTTTTGGATAAATGCGAAAACTGAATTCTAGAATAATAATATTATACAACGTCAAAATAATTAAAATGCTCCCAAAAATATATTCGAGTAAAAAACTTCCAGGGATGAAAAAAAATTGCTTTTTACTCAAAATTTTTTATTCAAAATTTCTTTCTAGTTTTTTTCTCGATTATATTCACCTCTAGACTCAAATATATCGTTCGCTTAATTTACATGCTCTCTAAATTCTTTTTGTAACATTAAAGAGAGGCTGTAATTTGATGCCGCGCAAATCCCACTTTCGAGTAGAGAGAGAGAGAGAGAGAGAGAGAGAGAGAGAGCGCTGGACCGATCGAGAGATGTGTGTGCACGTTCGTGCCTCTTTTTGTTTCATCTCCCGTACCACCATCTGGAGAGGGTCGACCATGGCGCATCGCGTCCGATACCAGGTAGAATCCCAAGGTCAGCGTGCGGCCCTTCGAATTCCATCGTGACAAGGACTCCGTGCAACCTTCGTACGTCAATGAAAGTGCGCGCTCGACGACGGACGACAGGACGGATACGAAATAAATGCGCACCAGAGAGTGAGCACGCACGATGAAAATATCGGTTCCCTGATCGGTTGTCCCCGTGGAGAACAGATCGCAAAGGGTTTTCTCTCGTTTCGTTCCACTTCGAAATAAAATGCATTCTCGCGGAAATTCGCTTGCGCATGTATTCCCTTTTACTATGTTTCTTATTGCGTTTTTACATCCGCGAGTCGCAAAAGTATAATAAAAGCAAAATTCGCTACACCACTTTCCAATATTCGTGACCACAATATGAGAGGAAAATCTTCCATTGCGCTTATTAATAAATTATTCATGTCATTTTCCATGTTTAAAAATCGAATTAGTAACATTTTGTGTTCTCATTCGTAAAAAAAATGTACAAAGTACGTTTAAATAAAACACGAAATAAAAGAGTACTTTTAACACAAAGGGAAAAAAAAGATGAAAGATCGAATTTCGCTTCTTCACCTTAACTCTCAAGACAATTTAATCGTATTCAAAGTTATCCCGCGGATTCAAAGCGGATTTCTGAAGCCTCGTGTATAATTCAAGTAACGAATAACGAGGATCAGAATGTCGGAAGTTTTGGCTGAATATCCGGTGCGAGTACAGATCTATATATATATATATATATATATATATATATCGATAACTCTGGACAATAAGTTATTGTTAAATTAATCTTAGCAGTGACACAATCCTTCGCGTGGACCACGTCTGCCGGTGCGAATCAAACGTCTCGAAGCGGCAGTTACAGCGAAAGTATCACACTGCTCGACACAATAACGACGCGCCCGTTGAACGGGGAAGATAATATAATACAGACGCCTTCGGCGGAGGCCCGTCGTTCCAGCTTCTGCCTCTTTTCATTCCGCGCGCGTTCACTCGCGTGACAGTTAATTGTTTCGAGCAGGCTAGCTGCGCGAACGCGGTTGAGAATGGTAAATGAAACGGCGGAACTGCGTTGGACGTATCGCGCGATCGCCAAGAGAAATGAAAAGGGAGCCATTTCCCGACAGCTCCGCCGGCAGAACGAACGACTCGCCTCCGATCCCATTCAATTTCATTATCCCGCCATTCCGTTATGATACATATAGTAGTCTACGAGATACATACATTATGCTACTTTAACCTGTAAAAACGAACACTCAGAGTTTTCTGGGTCATACTCGTCACGCTTCACACGTGTTTCAGTATATGTATTTTTTAACAAACGCTACAGTTTATCAATTGTACGCTTTACACGTCAAATTCATAACTCACACTGTAAAAAATAAAAGAGTTAATTTAAAAATATATAGTAAACTTTCTGAGGTGCAAAAATATTAAAATTAACACAAAGATATTAATTTTGTAAATAAATCAAATATTTTTTATCCTTATACTTGTCATTAAAAAGTTTAATATAAAAAATATAATAATAATTAGAAATAAAAGTCTTGGAAAATGCTACTTTTCTCGAGAATATCTAATTTTTACAAAGTACATTCTTCACATTTTCTTTATCCATTTATCTTCGAGGGTACTTTCGACAAAAGATAATTGCGCTTGCTGCAAGAGTATCGGCGGTTGCAATCCTTTCACGCCGAGTCCTCAATTGATCTGGCCAGCTTCTTGGAAAGAAATATAAGAAGGAAAAAGAGGTAATCTCTCCGGCCGATAACCAGCCAAGAATTCGTTTCCGTGCGTGAATGGGCGGGAAAGTTGCGAAAAGATGTTCTCTTGAGAGTACACGTAAACGAAAAAGAAATTTCTCATAGAGGCGCGGATTCTTGTAGAAGCGGATAATCCCCGAGGGATGATCCGCCTGCAAAATTAATTTCGAGGAGCCTGAAAACAGGTAGCGCGGAGAAAGCTGTAATCGGCAGTTTGTTCATTTCGGCGAGGCGCCGCGCCGGCTTGAGTTGGTCTTCTCTTTCTTTTTTTGGGCGCATTCATTCGTGAAATTAATGAAAATGCGACTCGTCATCGCTGTGTGAAAGACAAAAAATAAAAGTGTATAATTAAATGCAAAAAATAAAAGTATATAATTAATTCGTATTTCTGACTCGGAGCTTCTTCAATTACGATTACAAGGTTTAATACAATTTCCACTTGCAGTCTCTTTGTAGATTTCGAGTTGAGACGGAAATATTCCACGACTTCTCGAGATATTTAAATAATGTGAAAATTGACATTCTACAATATTATAGTCCGTTAAAAAGGGAAAGAGACAGAAGGGAGAGAATTAATGGACTATGAATGAAGTCACAAATGAAACTAACAAGGCCTGCTCTCTCCTCTCTAGCCTTTTCCACTTCCTGATTAAAAGGAAATAAATATAAGCTAATGCTTCGCAAAGGAAAGTAAGAAAACGTAAGTGTAGAAAGTACAATGGCTAGACTTAAGCGGAGAAAGAGCAAGCCTGCAATTATGGTGATTACACTTGCTTAAGAGAGAATATACGGTACACTGATAAAAATGTAAATACGGAGGATCGAATGAAATAATTTTCCATAATATTTATTCGATATTCATCCTTATAAAAGTAAAATATTTCAGGCATACGTGCGTTTTAATTAAGACTAACTAAAACTTTTTAAACGGTAAAGCTTTAATAACGCACGAAATTAATGCATATGTTTTAAATATAATGTCATAACATGTAAATGGATTTGTCTTTCAACTTTATCGCAGCGTCACTTTTAACTAGACTATAACAGAGTTAATATTTTTCAATGAATAACTAATAAAATATTGGAATGAAATATTTTAGATTTGTTCTTGATATGCATTTCTATAATCACGATTTTAGTACGATTTAATAATACACAGTCAGAATATATATATATATAGTCAAACAGCTTCTTTCCCAACTCATAAGTATTTATTCATATAAGTGCAGAGTCTCTTCGCGTTGGCGGAGCGAAAAGCGAGAGACAGCAAAGTGCCGAGTAGAACCTTACCTCGCTACTTACTTGCTCGCCGTTGTTGCATTCCGTTTCTGCGGCGTTTGAAGGAAGTTTTTCCTTCGCTGGGACGGACTTGGACTTCCTCTTGGATTTTCCGTGATGCAGCTTTACCGCCACGGTTTTCACCTCGAAGTTTTCTCGCGGATAGACGCACGCCAACATCCTCGCAGTGGCATGGACCAGCCCGCAAAACCGCACGCTCGAGTTTCGTCTCTATACGATTTACGTTAAACGCAAAAACCAACCTTGTCGGAAATGTGTTTCTCGTTTATTCCTCTTCATACACTCTCACAGATATGATACGGTGATAACGACGGCTTTGAAAAAGAAACTGCGTCGCGATAACAAAATCGCAAGGTCGCATATTGTTTTATTAGGATAATATTCCCCCAAAATATTTGTTCCAGAATAAATTTTGAGACCAAATCTCTGCAAAATATGGAGGATTTTTCTTAATTCTCGAAAAAAAATTTGTTGACTAGGAATAAAAAAGGCAAATCAATAAATTTGTCTTATCTAAAGCTCATCTTAATTGAAAAATAATATACATATTAAAATGGAAAAATTGTTAGAAGATAGAAAAAATTTAAGAATATTATCTCTTGTCTTTGACCTCCTTATTTTTCGCCATCTCTATGAATTTGCATTTATTTAACATCGTTATTTTAATCCTATAATTGAAGGTATGCATTTTGTAATTAGCGATTGGTGAGTGACATATCGGCAACACGATATTTACTCAAAGCAAATGAATATTATCTGCTATTCTGTGTATGTGCTCGATATAATACTATAGAATTTATCATAACGCTATTAATTCGTTAATTGAAAAAGGAAAATAATTTAAACGATGATATTTCACGTTACTTTATAAAGTAATTTTTTTATTAAAAACCTCATCAAATTATATATTTTATTCATGTTTTAATTTTGATAATCGATAAATTAATATTATCTTGTTATGATAATACTTTATATCTTTTCTTTTGAAATTGAGAATAATTATTAATACATGAAGAATAATTCTATTGGAGTATCAAAAAAAATTTAGTTAGACACAGGTATAAAAATAATTTTGTTGGACTATCAGAATAACTGTAAAAGCCGCTCAAGCATGATGAGCAAAAAAATTTTAACATTCTAATAATCATTTTGAACGTCTTACATAATTATTTTGATAGTTCAACAAAATTATTTTCAGAAATTATTTTTCTGATCTAATAACTAAATTTTTGCTTGAATAGCAAATTTTGCTTAAACGACAAAACTGTTCTTTCCGTGTAGATATTGGTAAGCCTTGCTAAATTTTTTTTTTAAGTCTTCTCAGCTAAAATGTGACGCTCGTCTTTCATCTTATAAAACATTGTAGATCCGCAAAATAATTTGTGGGAATCCCTCGAGATTTAAAGGTCCTTAGCGACGCATCTATCGATAAATCCGCTATTGAACGATGTGCAAGTGTAGTACGTTGCTTTCCATTTATAAACCACTTGACACAAATCGACACATAACGCTTTAAAAATTCAGGACGGTAGTATATCGAATGGCCCATAATGCACGTAATATGCAAAACTATACCGGATAGACAGATAAAGATACAGATATACCATTAATTTTCCATCTTCACATTACACTTTATGTATCTTCACATAAGCTTTAGATGAAATAAAGCATACAACTACTTAGCGAAATGGCATATAAAAACATGTATATCCATCGCCAGATTTTGATAAATGTGCTAATTTTAAATTGACACTGTTTGTAATAAAATATTGAAAGTAACAAGCATTTATCAAATAATAAAATTTTAATATAATCATTTACAACGCTTTAATTTGTCTTCAAAAGAACTATCGCGATAGAACAGCAGATAGAACAGAAATTTGAAACTTTTGCTAGTTTTCAAGTTTTAATGTCATGTACTTTGGAAACTAATGCTTAAATTAAAATCTTATCAAAGTAAAAAAGTGAAGATTACTTGAAGTTTACTCAAGAACGCAAGGGAACAATTTCATCGCTTGTAATTAAAAAATAAGTCGCCAAAAACTTCATCGTTTTTAACTACAAAAACTATTCGTATTTTATCATTAAAGATTGACTTCATAGCTACAGTACACCTGCCATTCTCAGTCGTGACCAGATAGAAAAGTAGGACATCTTTTCTATAGACAGAATGTATTACAAAGGAAGTAACTTGTAGTTATTTTGATCATCAGAGCTATAGTCTGATCTGAGCTTTTTTTCTCTCTTGATATTCATTCTCCTCAATATTCAATATCAAATAATTTACAACTTTTCCATTTTCTTTATAAAAAAAATGAGCTGACGCACGAAATCGATATAAGGCTGGATTTATGGGCTTTTCCGCAAAAGATGTCGGATGAAAAATGAGCCGCGTTGGAAGCGTTTGGCTGCGCTAGAAATTCGAAATCTTTTCGATATTACGATTCGGCATTTCGTCAAGTTCGACACTGAAGAACAGAGAGAGACGCCTGCGTTTCTTGGCGCCATGCCTTGCCTTGTGACCCGATAATTCTCTTGCTCCTCGTTTGTAAAGTGGAAATATAAGGCATGATAATGGGCTCTATCTTAGGAGCCTGAAGAATGAAGTTACGTTCACATTGCTTCGCTAAGAGTCACGGACAAAATTTCGAGACAAAGGCTATTAAAATTTCATCAAAATTCCTGTTAAATTGAACTTTTTAATCGTTTCTTTTCGAGATTGTGGAATAAATCAAAAGAGATCTAATACTCTAAATTTGCAATTTGCTGTAGAAGCATGCTATAAAAGCGCCATTTAGTTTCATGATTCACGACAGTTTTTGTTAATATTTAATACAATTATATTATTAAAATACAAATATATTATATATTATATGTTTTTAATAATATATTTTATTTAATAATATAATTGAGATCAAAATTTTTCATCAAATTACAATTCTTAAAATTTTTCAATATTTAGATCAAAGACATCCGAATATAGTTCAAATGGGTTAATAATAGCGTCAATGGAGGTTGCGATAAGTATTAATCAAGTTTTCATCCGGTTAAGAATGGCGCGCGAATTTATTTTCGCTCTATTTTCACTCGATCTCATAGCTAAGAATAATAAACTAGGTAAAATAGAGAGAGAGTCGTGATCCTAATCTTTAACTCGAAGTACACAAATGCTTCGAAGTATGTTTCACAGTTTACGAAAGTATCGAATATAAGATCACGTGAGAATATATGAATTTTAATTTTAGAGTTAATAATTAAAATATGATACAAAAAATAAGCCTAAAAATTCTTTAAAAATAGAGAAAGTATATACATTCTCTCAAAATCTTGATACATTTTTCAGCATTTAAAAAGAGATATAAAGTTATCCAGAAAGAATAATTTTACTGAAATATCTAAAAATTTAGCCAGATATAGATCTGAACATAATTTTATTAAACTATCAAAATATTTGTGTAGAAAACTCAAGCATGATAAATAATGTTACAAAAAATTTTAATATTCTAGCTTCAACGTTTTACATAATGGTCCAACAAAATTTATTTTCAGACCTGTATTTAACTAAATTTTTAGATAAATCATCAAAACCATTCTTTTCGTGAAAATATTCTACATGAAGATTGTACTTTAGTACACATATGTCTACATATGTGTACTTTATTACGTATGTCCATTTCTTTTTCTCATGTAAAATATTAATATAAAACCGAGTTTACGTGTGTCGAGTCCTTTTTCTTTTTTTTCTTGCACTCTCTCTCTCTCTCTCTCTCTCCCGACTGAAGAAATTTATTCGAGCGACCGAATATTCTCTTTAGATATAAACGGAACATCGTATATAACGTGCATCTCGCAAGATGGTTAAACGAGTTGCCGCGTTTACGGACACAGCGCGACGCGACAACTCGTACACAGAGCGAGCAGAAGTGCATATCAATTTATGGAAATGAGAGAACACGCCTTGCCGCGTGGCCACGTTTCTCGTAGCCGACGACGGTTTTACGCGACAGCGCGCGTTGATGGCTATCCAATTTGGCATGCAAAGCCCGGATAGCGAGGCGCACAAATTAGATTTCGGCGTAATTCGCGAAAACGTCGGCCAAGTCGGTTTTCCCGAGGCATGGCGAGAGATAATCGAAATTTAGACATATGTAGGGTCCAACCGAGCGGCCTGAATTGACTTAATGAAAGAAAGAGACCGAGAGTAAATTGTATGAGACAGTTCTCAGAAAGTCGCTGAACTAGTTTTCATCCACGTATTTCTTTGATCCACTTAGCATCGACCCTCTCTCGGTTTGAAAGTTTGATAGAATAACATCTTTTCTTTACAATATTTTTCTACATATATGAAGACGCATGAATAATTTCGTCACAGAACTGAATTCAACAGGTTTTTATCGAGCCTGATTATTATGCGGTACAGATGCAGCTTACAGTGTCGCATTCTGTCAATTTTCGTACTACAATAAAACACACGTGCGCAGCATAATAGATGAGATTAAAGTTAAAAACACCCTAGAGAAAAGCGCAGCCAGCGTACATAACATTAGCTAGTGCACAAAGCCAGTAAATAAACGAGTCGTGCAGAATGGGAGATCTTATATGTAAAATTATTTTATTCCTACATATTCTTTTATTTCTACCCAGAAAAAAAAAACAATTTTAAGAAAGTATCTAAAAATTTGACTAGATAGATATAAATCTGAAAATAATTTTGTTGGTCCATCAAATTAATTACATAAGAATTTTAATCACAATGAGTTAAATATCTGCAAAAAGTTTTGACATTCTAGCAATCAATTTGATTCCTACATTTACAATTATTTCTGATGATCCAACACAATTATTTTAGATTAGATTTGTATCTAGATATACTTTTAGACTTCAGCAAAATTATCCTTTTCGTGTAATCTTCACGGAAAGAACGATTTTTTTACTAAAATATTAGCTATCTAAAAATTCTAAAAATTTAGCTATCTAGATATAAATCTGAAAATAATTTGTCAAACTATTAAATTAATTAGAATCTTACCCATGGTGGACAATGCTGCAGAAAGTTTTGACATTCTCGCAATCAATTTGAATGTATATAATTATTTTAATGACTCAATAAAATTATTTTAAATTAGATTTGTATACATTTTTAAATAGTATAGTAAAATTATTCTTTCCGTATAATTTTCATATAATTCCCGAAGAAGGTGTACTGGAAAGATTTGGTTGCGCTTTTCGTATTTCGCCGAGAGAAACTGTTCTTGCAATCTTACTTTGATCGAATTAAAAAAATTTAATAATGAGAATTAAAAATTATATGAAATCTTGAAATATCTGAATTATCAAAATAATTCTAGGATACTCAAGCTGGTTACTGTGGAATGTCAAAATTTTTTGCAGCATTGCTCACCGTGCTTAAATTTTCTACACAATTATTTTAATGGTTCATTATATATAAAATTATATAAAATTATATTAAATATAAAATTGTTTTCAGATCTGTATCAATCTAAATTTTGAAATACTTCAGCAAAATC
>Ga0157363_1005719_pt1 | contig 11632 bp, 2 predicted proteins | sample AttsexASBM1_FD_111477 | JGI IMG/M metagenome (GOLD analysis project Ga0157363, IMG submission 111477) | Fungus gardens microbial communities from leaf cutter ant in Ribeirão Preto, State of São Paulo, Brazil - Atta sexdens ASBM1 | ecosystem: Host-associated > Fungi > Mycelium > Unclassified ...
ATTTTTTTTTTTTTTTATAAAAAATAAATAAAAAAAAAAAATATATAAAAAAAATATTTGTTGTTTTTTTTTTTTTTTTTATATATATATATATATATATATATATATATATATATATATACATATCATATATATCTTTATTACATATATATATATTTTTTTTTTTCATAGTGAAATTATTTCTACATGTTAAGTTGATATTGAAAGACATTATATTGGACAAGTCCAATATAATGTTGAACTTTATTTATATCGTAAACTCTTTCTTCTGAGCTGATCTAAAACGTGCAATTTTAATAAGTCTTTGTCTCACTTGTAGAGCAATGGGTTATCTTGTCCACGATTATGGATACTATATATTTCTGATCCACCGTTAAGCCGATTCTCTATATATATATATATATCCACTTAAAAGAGTCATTCGATTTATTCGATCAGATTCTATTCTACTTTCTATTTCGATATTTTACCGTTTCTTTTCTGCCCCTTTCTCTTTTTCTTTTCTCTATTCCAGTTTTAATTGCAGATTATCTAAATCCAGCATGATAAACTAAATACTGTAGAATTCAAATTTATATCTCTCATTATTCTGTAGCACTAAATCTGTACTCACTATCACTGCCTACTCAGCCCCCCACAAAAAAATTTTTTTTTAACTAAACGGAATGAGCGCAAAATTTTTTGTTTGCGAATAAGAATAATATGCATAAATAGCATATTATTTCATAATTTTTTCATTAAGATTTGGTTAAGTGAGGGGAGGCCAGCTAGGCAGACGCCTTCAGATGTTATTTAAGATGATCTTGAAAAAGTAGAACAGATTATATACTTAAAATTGCCACTCTATATGTTTCTTTTACAACCTTTCATTATCTATAATTGCAGCAATTGCTTTAAATTTCTAATTATTTTTACATATTTCTACAATTAGATATTTTTTTTTTCTTAAATAATTATTATCATTGTAGTAAAATGAGAATAAATATCACCCCTAATAAGTTCAAGAAATTTTCAGATTTGATTTCTATTAAAAAAAATAACTAACTTTATTCCTATTTACAACAAATTTTAAAAAGATTTCCTTGGGCAGCTATACATGTTCGTGAAACGTTTGGAAGCATTCTTGGAAACTATTTTTCGATACCTTTTTCAGTGCTTGTCGCGTTGCAAGGAATGACTTCCTTGGCGCTCGCGAATCGTTATCCTTTCATGTACGTCAAAATCCTCTGTCGTGTTAGGAATGCAGAAGATTCAGAAAAATGGACACAACAACTGGTTTCTTCTGCATGATAACGCACCTACATCGGTCAGTAGATATCAAGCAGTACGCTTGCCAAGCATATAATATTACGCTTTGGAACATCTGCCGCATTCTTTGAATTTAACATCACCTGATTTTTTTCTGTTTTTCATGCCTAAAACTGTCTTAACTAAAAGAACAATTTGCACACGCAAGGAAATCATTGAAAATTTAAAAGCACTAAAAAACAAATTGTTTTCAGGAATGTTTCGTGAAAAGGCGTTACAAACATGAAATTGTGTAGCCGTCCAAGAGAACTACTTTGAAAAAAATGTTGGATAATAGATATAAAGTTAGTTATTTCTGTTATAAATCAACTCCGAAAATCTTTCAAACTATTATATTATCATATAATTAAAAAGGAATGCTGCAAAATGTTGTGATTTAGTTCCAAAGAATATGTAACATTATTTTATCCGTAATAAAAGAATTAATGATAATGAGAAATGCAAAAAACTATACTTTATTTTTCGCTTACTGACCTCTGCGATCAATCATTCCACTGACAGTGAACGACGTGAAAGCACTTAAGTTCATATAGATCGGTAAAATAATCTGTCATCGTGTGCTTTGCTGATAATTCTTGGTTTTAAAGCAAAGTGTATAATGTTGAACATACATTATGTCCTATATGTGCCACTAATATATTTTATTGTTGCGATCCAATGTCATAAAATTCTGTTAAATTCATAAATCTAATTCTCGATTTAAAATAAAATATTATTAAATATCTATCCATGCGATAATAATTATGACCAATTTTTTCATAATAGGCAACGTAATGTATTAAAATCTTTAAATAATTAAAAATCACTAACTACTTGTTATAAATATTTAGATAAATAAGATTCTCTTAGATTATAGCACTAATGAAGACTACATCCAAACTGTATTTGCATTGTATTAAAAATATATGATTAATTACTATTAACAACAATTTATTTATAACAACTTTTATTGCTTGACAAAAGCCACAATAATTAAACGATTTAATCACACGAGCCATAATAAATTGATTAACTAATACTATTACTAATTGTAAGTAGGAATAAATACAATTTGTGCACAATATATAAACACATTTTTTTTACTTAATTACGACTATATATTTTATTGTTATCGGTCATCATCAGTGCAGTTAAGGAGTGCGAGCACGGAAATGGCGATCCATCACGAACGTTTCTACTTGAGGCATCCGCATCGAATTGTGTCGACGGGGAGATCGTCGAATTTTCTCTCATTGAACAGCTTTCGCACAAAGAAAAATAAAAGAGAGGTAGCGAGTAGAACAGGGATTTATTTCATATCCTGAGAAAGTAAGTTCTCCCAAACCATAACATAAAGAAAGCAAATGAAAAAATAAGATAAATAGTGGTATAATATATAATAAAATGAAAAAAATAAGAACAAGGAAAAAAAAGAGAAAAAAGAGAAGGAACTTTTTTTTTTATCGTTATTAAAAGAATTAAAGGAACGTCAGAGCGCATCGAGAAACAAATTCTGCAGAAAGAGCTACGGTCGAAAAGTTACGCGCATTCCTGCACGTTCTTAATAGCGAAATCTGATTTGCATATAAAATTAGATAGCCGGCGTCGCGGTGCTAATTAGTTATCGAATTACCTTCTGTATTTCACGTACACTAATCTCCTTGCAGTAGCCATCTGCATTCCTGCCGCAGGAAACGGTCTAGGACTTGAAAATTTCCGACCGAATAGCTGCTGGCCGAGATTAGATTTGGCGCAGCCTAGTATCCTTCGAAGAACCGGCGCGGAAGAAGTTTCCGCTAGAAATCGATACGCCGGAAACTGTTTCACGGCGATTCCCGGCGCATTAAAGTGAACTGGTAAGACGGCGTTTAATAGACGCGCAGCCTCTCTCTCATGAGAGCTTCTGAAAAACGCGAGGTCGAGAAGATAGAAGAGACGCACACGATGAGCTATCATCATTATTAAAAGGATTAATAAAGCATGGCTCTGCGTTAAACGGAAATATTCATTTATTAAGCGATAATAACAATGAGCCAAACTGGTCTATCTTGAAATACTCTAAAGTTCTAGATGTATCAGAGTACCGCATTTTGAGCTGAATATCGACAATTTTCTCGTTGATTATTTTTCACTTGATGATTTATCGTTCAAGCGCTTAGTAATTCTTTAATGTGAAGGACAAACATGACGGACCTTTGCGCTACTCTGGTACATCTAGAGCTCTAGAAATATTCTTGTTTGAACTATTAATCGATAATTATTTAAAGCGAAGAATCGGACGTATGCGAAATATTTCCTTACTCGACTTTATATAACGACATCGACACAGTAACTCGACACAGTAATATCGACATTAAAAGAGAAACAAAAAAATCATATTGAAATTTACGCGAAACTGAAAAATATTGTATAAGAGCGTTTCTCACAGACATTCTTTCACGGCTTGTGGAAATATCGAGTGGGATATAATGTAAAGTATAATCAATGAGAATGTAATGCAAAACCAGCAGCTATTAACAAACGGAACTGCTGAGGAGATAAAAATAAAATAAACGCTTGCTTATATATTGGAGGGGAGAGAGCGAATTGTAAAACGAAGTCGTACAGAAGACGCGATGAGGCTGGGAAAGCTCTTTCGTATTCGTGTTCGCAAAAAATCCCATTTTATAGAGTAAAAAAGAAAAATAACGTATTAACAGCAAATTTATCCTGTGAAGAGAGAGGCTTGGACAAAAATTAGATATATTCAATTTCAACATTAGTTGTAAATTTCGATTCATAAATAATTAGATTTTAATATTGCAGCTGTTTTGTAATTCCACGTACAGTAAATAAAAAATAAAATTGTAGATATTAAAGGAGTTGAATAAAACGGCTTATGATAAAAAGTCTTTTATTTGTGTTTGATTAATTGAGTAGAAGGATGTGATTCTGCATATATAATTTAAAAAAAGATTACAGCAGGAAGATATCTAGAGAGTGATTTAATTTTATTTATTCTCAAAATAAATCCAAATAAATTTAAATACACTGTTATATATATACATATTGTAAATAGTAGTTGAGCTGCTTTAAATTAATCTATTGTTTATTTAAACTTACATTATGCAAGCAAATAAATTATTAGGTGCAATAAAATATGTTAATTAAGTGCACACGTACGTGCCATATATTTCTGCTTAACGTAAAGATATTTCTGCCAACAATTTCATATTTGCGAGATTCTCCATGATTTAAAGTACAGCTTATTTTAAAGCCCTTTTAAATAAAAATATCAGAACGCAAGCTTTGATTCCTTAATGGCTTTCTTTCTATCTCTTCTTTTTATCTTTCTATTTCTTCTGCTGCACAAGCACATTTTACAATATATAAATAGTATAATAGATTCTGATTTTTATGTGCAGATTATTTTTACACAAAGGATATAATGCTGCTTATTATCTTTTCATTATTTTTTATCGTCTAAAACATTACGTAAATAATATATTGAATCATTTTAATAACGAGGAACATCATGAAAAACTTTCTCATAAGAACTACATTGATCGCGATAAAATTCACACTACATTTTCACAAGAATATTTATCGATGATAACGTTATATTAACGTACATACGACATTTTTGAAAGATGGAATATATCAGCGTATGAGCAATATTGGTGGATACATTGACGTGCAGGTGTACTTGAACAATGTGAATTTCCAGTTATAACTTCCAGTTATAATAAACGCCGAAAGAATTCGACGAAACCTATTGAAGCAATAGGATGTCACCGAGAATTCGCGAGAGGTCACATGTAATTTATGGCTCCTGACGTACGACGACAGCGGAGAAAAGTTCCACCGTCTCTTTACCGTTTTCCTTCGCACTCAGCTTCGCACGATATGATACAACCCTCGATAAAAAAACGTTCTTCTTGTCGGTCCTCGCAACAGTAACTTCCTCCAGGTTGCTTTCCCGACTAATATTTCGCACAAAAGTGTTCAAGACTGCGGAGAATTATGACATTCAACTTTTCGCAAAAAGTTCAACGATTCTTTGTCGGTACGTCGAAGTGTAATCCGAACCTGTAATCTCCACAGCGATCGTGCGCGGCGATATGATAAATGAAATTACTCGCTGGGGAATTGGCGATGCAAAGATTTTCTTGTGGTGCTTCTGGTGGTAAATGCATTGCTAGCAAGACACAATGGAAAGACTTATATTTATTTGAATGGAAGAAAATACAACAAAATTAAAAAGAAATACTATATATTGTTCAGTTGCACAATGTAATAATTATAAGAAAAAAGGATTCAGTTTTCATTACTTTCCAAAAAGTTACATAATCAATCATAATCAACAAATATTCAAAATAATCTATATTAAATAAGTCCAATTTATCTTGAGAAGAGAAATTTTTCGATACAAAAATGTGCAAATATGGAAGCTTGCGAACATTTACCCATTGTTAAAGCCATTTCGTTTTTTGAGCTTATTATTTTTCGAAACTAATGAAAATTGATTTCCTCTTTCGTATAATTATTACATTGTACAACTGAACAACAGTAGAATTTTTTTCAATTTAATTTTCCATTTCTTATAAGTATCTTCAATGTGTCTGATTAGCGATACTATTATTGATTGTTACTAGCGTATTTCACAAAGAAATCTTTATATCATCATCTTTATATCATATTATCATATTCATACTTTCGCATCATTTCATACTAAATAGTGAACTTTTTAAAAATTTTTCATGCAACGGGCATTGGTCAGTCAGCAGAAACGTCATCTCCGCAACACGTGTTCGTCCTTTCCTTTAATTACTCGCCGAATATTCTCACGCAGAGATAACCATCTCGTCGTTCATGAAATCAGAAAGCTCCGCAAATCAGTTTCGCTCGAATAACGTATACTTCGACTCGTAATTCCACATCACACATTCACTGCTAAACGCGTCTATTACTGTTAACGGCAGAACGGTATTTTCGTATTAAGCTAATCAAAGATAGGTTCGGGAAACTACTAGCTGTAAAGCATTTAGTGGCACACTAAATAGAGACGAAGGTACATGCCGTTACCAAATATTCGCGATGTCAGAACATTATTAGAATCAACAAGCATCTTGTTGTCGTTCTGTCAAAAATCGGAAATTAAGCGATATATCGGTTACAAAATTTACTTAGAATTTGACTTGTACAGGATTTGGAAGAGATATCAATGAATAATTAAACGTGACCAGCTGCCAAAGCTGCCACGATTCATATGCATGAGAATCACATTGTTAACCTTTCGTTTTATTTTCTTTCGATCTTTATAAGAAATATGCTCTCTAAATTCTTTGAAGTGGAATCTCACTCTAAGGAGTGAAAATTCTACCACTTTTTTTCAAGAGTGACAGAATTTTCAACCTTTAAGAGCGAGATTTCTCTTTTATTCTTTATGATAAGATTCCACTCCAAAGAATTTAGAGAGTATATTTCTTATTTTAACAAATCTACAGAAAACAAAAGTAATGACATGAACACTTGGAAAATATATTTACTTTATATATCATTTGTTTATTAATAAAAAGTTAATCCATTATTTGCTCCTAACATATACTTTGTTGGAACAGTCAAACAGTGTTTAAATAATTATCAATAGAATGTTGTACTCTTTTAATACAGACTTTTAATTGTTTTATATTGTTTAATTTACAATATTAGAGGAGGAAATTTTTTTCTCACTCTATTTTCGAAATATCCCACTATTCCATAAAACTTCAACATTTTTTTTTAATAAAATTTAAAGTCGCAGAGTGAAAAACAGATTTCCTCCAATACCTTTTAAGCAATTAGATGTTCTATTAGAGGGGGTTTGTCCAATTTGCAGAGCCGCTTCGCGGCGAAATCAAAAAGACGTAAAAAAATTCAATGTAAGATTTCAGAAACTGTAAACTGTTGATAAGCGTCACTTAAATGTGTATCAACACTTTACAAGTCCCCGAAATCTTACCCACATTGAATTTTATTTGCGTTAATACTTTGCATTTTAGCTCCGGAGCTCAAATTGGACAAGCTTGTGTTAGAAGAATGATATAATATTGCACTGTAGCCACTGTTATAATATTCAAGTGTGTATGAATTTATTTCAACAAGAATAAAAACGGGTAGATAATATAATTTCTCAAGTGTATATATTATTTTGTTTATTTGTTGTATATCTATTTTTGTTTCGCTGACAAAATTTTCTCTTTTCTCTCTTCGTTTAAATATATTCATAGAATAATGCTGTTTCACATGAAAAACATAATGATTCTTCTCGTTTATAAATATTATATCTTTTAAAGTTATTAGAGCGTACGTCATTAAAAAATATGAATGCAAATTTTATGCGATTTAATAAAGCACAATGAAAGATTTTTCATTTTAATAACAAATTATAATCTATTCCCCTCATATATTCATTGCTATCAAATCTCCCTTTTTCTGTCTCTATGTAATTACTTTCAATATAAATTCAAACTTGTTATAACAATCTTACGTCTTTTCCAGTTGGAGTCAAACACCGATTAGATAGATACTTATCTTTTGTTCAATTGTTCGCCGTTTCAGACTCTTTCGTTTGTCATTCACTCGACGAAGGTGGAGCAGAATATAGTGGGATTCCGCTATCTAACTTCCTTCGATCTCTTTTCTACCGTCGCAATTTTATCCGTCATTACTTACTCAGTGTCGGACTCTGGACAGCACATTGGCTATATCTACTACTATGTATCTCGGTATTGTATTCATTTTTGCGAAACTAATCTGTCAGACCGATTTGTCGCTCGTCTCATTTATAATGCGGAAATCCGCGTTTTAAATTTCAAGAGAAATCTATTGCTTCGTGCAGTCAAATAGTGCACAATGAAAATTGGTAATATGATGCAACACATTTCGCACACCCCGCGCCTTCTGATGAAATAATAATGATGAAAATGATGATGTATAACGCGATCGATTGTATTATTTGATTATCGCAAATGTTTTCATCGAAAAAAGACACGTCATAACTAGAGATAATTAGAGAAGCGTCATGAAAAGGTATAAATAAATCTATTAAATTAGCAATCGTAATAAGGATACAAAATAGTGATCAAGTGATTTATACAGCTAATCAGTACACTTAGTCTAATTTTCATGTGTCGTACGACAAAGCTTTTCAAGCTTCTTAATTGGCCATAGAACAAAGAAATCCAAGAACCTCTCTGTCCTGCAACCAATCAATAGGAAAGCCTTGTTGTATGATACATGAAATATTACCTTATATTGAGAAAAAATTACGATTAATCTAACTGACACTCCCTCTCTCAGTGACACCTTTCAAATTACTTAGTCCCATACAACACACATTATCTCAGAGATCTTCCTAGGAATGTTCTCAGGAGATGTTCTCATGAATGAAAGATGAGAACATCCTTCAGAACGTTCCTTAGAGATATACTATAGAGGGTGATAAAAAGATATAGAACCGACCGAGACTTGAACTTACACTAAAAGAAAAAATTAGCTGAATATGACATAGCATTTTTAATTGGTTGTAGTTGTCAATTTTTGATTGCGTTAGTCTATCGAAATCGTATACTGACATTGCGGATAGGTTAATGCAACCAAAAATTAGCTGCTGTAATCAATTAAATAGGCTTAGAAAGTCTTGTTGTACGATACATGAAACATACATCACTTTATTTTGAGAAAAAAATGGCTGCTGCAGCCAATTAAAAATGCTATGCTATTTAATTTGCAGTAGCCAATCTTTTTTTTCAGTAGAGATCTTTCGTTTTGCGTATTGCTTAACGTCGTACTTATAGCCATATCATACTATCGATTCGTTACTTAAACGAGTTTCATGCGTTGAATGATATCATGCCATTGACTTGAGAGAGATTACAGTATTGATACTTTTTTATTTTAGAGTTTCGATTACGTGGACAATCGCTTATTGATCAAATTAAGAGACAGCTTATTGATCAAATTAAAAGAATTCGGTTTCTCACGTTCAACTCTCAAATGACTATGTCTATCTCTATTATAAAAGGTAAGTTGCAATCCAATTAATGATATATTATCGGAGACGATGTATTTGATGAAAAATTTGTACAATAATTATGTTACAAATATTCAAAATTTTCACATTAAAAAAAATGTATTCGTATATTCATTCAAAATTGTGAGTTTTCAAAAATATTTATTCATTAAACATTATATGATTATATTACGAGTAGATATATTCATTCAAAGTATTAAAATAAAAATATATATTAAAAATATAAACTAAACAAAAAAGTTGGAATGGATCATCAGAGTTATCATCATCATTGTGGACTTGTTTTCATTTTCGTTATCATGAATTGACCGGAAGCAAACGGTCGCGTTAGACGTTGAAGACACAAAATAGCTAGAAAAGATCAAGAAAAGTTAAGAAGTTTCTCTCCACGTAACTTATCGCTACAATAATAACGTGGAATGCACGAAAGAAGTTCTAATAAACGTTCAACCAGATTTAAACATTTTGTTCCTTTTTATAGAAAAATAATTGTTATTATGTTTCTTTGAAGAAAGAAAGAAAACATGAAAAGAAAAAATGGATCAATGGCGGATGATCCAATCGCGTCGTAAGCTTGACGAGTCGAGTACGGAAAAAATTATTTTTTTATTCTTTACGTTACATCTGCAAATTCGTATTATTGTTACTAAAATACACTTATTAGTTCTCTAGTAGTATTCTTCTCTATTAATTCTCTATTCTTCTCTATTCTTCCTTTTTTACCTATAATAATAATTTTTTTAATTCTAGCGTGTCTCAAACTCTTCCAAGTTAAAGAAATTATTATTGTAGTTAAAACTTAAATATTAACCTTTCAAAGCTGACAATGAATCCATTAAATCTGCCAATTATATTCTTTGTGTATATTTATTACCAAATTTGAATTATTGTTATTAGAACATAAACAATTAGTTCTTATGATCTCTCCATCTGAATTATATATGATTATTATTTTAACCAAAAAGATCGGAACAAGATACTTTCTCTCTTGAGCCTTCAGATAGCCCTCATGAAGAACTTTCAAACCACGCAGGCCGAAAGTTTGCGGACGCTGGGGAAAAGTTATCCTCAATATCCTTCCACGCATGGCTTTAAGTAGTTGGGAGAGGGTACGATAATGCATCCAGCTGCGGAAAGTCATCGCGCTTTCGCTCCATTGAGCTGGATCAACGGACTCTCAAGTCTCAGAAAGAGTCAAGAAGAGGGATAAAGTGTGATACTTTGTCAGCGTTAGGAATTGATAATAACCCTCTCCCCACCACAAAAATTTAACCATTATTGATTTCTGAGTCTGTATAATATCGACAAGGAATCGCTATCTCTGGTCGTAATGTAATAAAATTTGACGAAATCAAGGGTCACTTCAGTCAATTATTGGCTGTATCTCTAATCAAAACACATTTTATTCATGAATACATTTTTTTTTACTTTTGATATCATATATCGTGAATATGTATTGTATTTATAGAAAAAAATGAATTACATTCCAGTTAAAATCTTTCATACAAATATTACAATTATAGTGTAACATTGATTACCAAAAGTTATAAATTCTAAAAAACTTGAAATTTTATCCATTTTTATAAAAATATTTTTATACCATTAGCTCTCTGGATTTTTCCATTTCAGCAAAATGACATTTATATGAAAAGCTCATTGCGAAAAGTATGCATGTTGGAATATTTTAATGTTAAATCTGTAGTTAAAAAGCTACGGTTTTACAGTTGTAGTGAAAAAAATTGAATTAAAATACTATATAGTTGTTTTGACTAGTAAAGTTCCAAACAATTTCGCATATTGTAACTGGAAAAGTCCACACTTTGGCTATGATAGATCGATTCAAATCGGACAACGACGTCGAATGATACATATATCATCTTGAGAAATACAATTTTGCAAACTGCTAACAAAGTACAGGCAATCTAATTCATAATCGATATACTATATCGGACGAAAATCGCTGACTAACGAGATTTTACGCGAGACACATTAATAACTCTATTTACGCGAAATATTGTTCTAGATGTAATACAAATATCGACAGCTAAATGTTCCATCATTAAATCTTACTGATCACATTGTGAATGAAGATCACGTCTGATTAAAAAAATTAACGAATCAAATCAATCAGAATTCTGGTTACCTAGCTAGAATTTAATAGATTCCAGAAAGTTCTGATTTTCAATTAATTGCAAATAGATTCTTTTTAAAAATATAAGAAATGATTAAATGCAGTTTTAACGAGGAAATTATATATAAACTTAAATATCAAAAATGCACACTAAATAGTGA
>Ga0157363_1005721_pt1 | contig 11629 bp, 4 predicted proteins | sample AttsexASBM1_FD_111477 | JGI IMG/M metagenome (GOLD analysis project Ga0157363, IMG submission 111477) | Fungus gardens microbial communities from leaf cutter ant in Ribeirão Preto, State of São Paulo, Brazil - Atta sexdens ASBM1 | ecosystem: Host-associated > Fungi > Mycelium > Unclassified ...
GCGGCGGCGGCGGCGGCGGCGGCGACGGCGGCGGCGGCGGCGGCGGCGGCAGCGGCGGTGGCGGCGGCGGCGGCGGTAGCGGCGGCGGAGTCGGGCGGGGCGAGAGGTCGCTCCGATCAGCGCTCGACTCCGTCGCCAGTACGCGTCCAGCTCGCCGTCGCTGTTAAGAGAGTGCGACTTTCGCGGAGCACAGCTGCCGGGTTTATCCCCCTCCGCGATTTGGAATAACGCGCGAGCGAGAGCGAGCTCAGCGAGCCCTCGGTCGTTACACGGACTCGGGGAGAGCGCACGAAGGGTCGCGGAGCCAACCCCGTTCTCCTTCGCGCGTTCCCTTTTCACACGAAGGTGGACAGAGAGACAGAGTCGCTGATTACACGAGTTTTCCGCGGTCGCATAATCGGCGGAGACCGATATAAACCGGCAGTCACTGTCGCTGTCATTGCCGTCGCCGTCGTCGTCGTTGCCACTGACGGTTGAAAGGATCTCCGGTCGGCACATTTTGCCGAGACACCATCCGATATCCCCTCGCGATCGGTCGCCGTCATCGTTATCAACGCCGACGTCATTCGGTCGCGAGAACCCGGCGCACCGTGCCGTGGAGTCGACGCGCTCGGTCGGAATCGGCGCCTTTCGTTGAGAACGAAACGGGAGACGAACGGACAGACGTAGAACCGTCACAGGGAGAGCGGCCGCTGCGCCGGAGAGCGAGAGACACGATAACGAATCGTATCTGTCGCACGCGCATACACAGGCACGCACGCTCGCTCTCGAGTCTCGCGCCGTGAGTGCTCGCTGTCAGCATCATCATCGTCGTCGTCGTCGTCGTCGTCGTCGTCGTCACCGTCGCTGCTGGGGCGAGAAATTCCTCTCTCTCTCTCTCGCGTGCGCGAGTCGAGCCTCGCCTAAACTGCTCCTCCTCCCGGATCTCAGTCGGGTTGAGCAGGACCACCGACTGTGCTCCTGCCGGAAACGACCGTTCTCCCGGAATATCGATCAAATAGCTCGAACCGAGTGAAAAACTATTCCGGGAAGAACAGGAGGGAGAGAGAGAGAGAGAGAGAAAAAAATCGAGTGTCAGTGGTCTGGAGAGAAGAAGAGAGAGAGAGAGAGAATCCCGACGTCACTCCAGGATACGCGAAAGGAGGTGCGTATATGTACGCGTTCGATTCGTATCGACGGATCGGCGGGGAGAGCACCCGTTTTGTGCGCTCGCGGTGACACCGTCGAGAGCTACCCCTGGCGAGCTGCTTCGAGAGAGGGAGAGAAAAAAGGGAACGAGAGGTTGAGAGAGAAAGAGGGAGAGGGCGGGGGTTGGTTCCTTCGCGCGACTCTGCTGCACTAACGCTCGATTCACATCCCCGTTAACTACTACGATTCTGTTCCGGAAATATAGGGGTTGGAAATTAAAAAAAAAAATATATATATATCTATAAGGTTGCTGCCGAAAATGTAAAATGTACTTGTTTCACGATAAGAGTTTGATAAGGAAGGATAATAATTGGAGAGTTAATCGAGTCATATATAATCTTTTTATACGTTTAATTTTTTTTCTCGTGTTTTTGTCGCAAAGATTAAATGCTCAGGGCAGTAGATGTGTACAATGGCGATTCTAATTATACGATTGCACGATGTACATTTGTATTTACAAGTCTGCATCGATGCATTTCGAAAAACTTATTCTAATGCCCGTTTCTATTTCAATGCAATTTTATAATCCCGGTTTATGCTAATTCTTCACCTTTTTTCAGTTTTAAGAATTAGAAAAAAGTGACAAGTGAATCGAATCGAAATTAAAGTTAATCTATATTGTAGAAACGGGTATAAGATAGTTTAATGTATAATAATAGTTTAATAAAGATTTAAAGAAATTATTTAGTTTGATTTGTTTAGTATTATTTGATGTTCTTAAAGGGGACAGTCCTAGAAATAATCGATCCATCATTTACTCAGATGACTCGATTAGATCTCCAGATCACTTAAGGGAGTAATTATGACTTTTCAATTGTTGTGCTTTTTAAAGATTTAAATATATTGATGTCTTAATTATTATATTATTTATCTCTTATTTACAATTGATTATTTTCTTCCACGAAAAATAGCGATAAGAACAGAGTAAAAAAAAAACGACTAATGCTCACAGAAAAAAACGATTAGTGCTCGTTTCTAACCAAGATTAATCTCAATTAAATTTATTCTTTATTCTTTTCTTTCATTCTTGGAACTAGAAAGAGTTAAAAATTAAGTTAAATCAAGATTAAAGTTAATCTAAGTTAAAAACGGGCATTTTTAAAAATTAGAAAAAAGTAAGAATTAGTTGAACCAACATTAAAATTAAGCTACATTGTTAGAAATAGGCATAAATAATTTTTGTTTTATGCAATCTCAATTAGGTCTTCTCGCGCTACGCAAAATGTACTAACGAGCGTCGTTCATGACACGCGATAAAATTGCAATATGCATGATACACGTGGGTCAATGTTTTCGTTAAAGTCACGGAGGAAGGATATTTCTAGTCTCCGGAATATAAAAAGGAAATGTAATTTCTCGATAAAGTACAACAATAATTCTTGTACATTTGTATTTTAAGCTTTTTTTGACGTACCTGACGCGAAATCAAGTATTCGTTTGTATCTTTTAATAGTTTTAAATTTCAGATACAATCTGGAATATCCATCGCGTGACCATAATCAATAAAAGGTTTCACGCCGTATCGTTACTGCATTTAAACCGTTCGGATATCGAAAATAACCGTGGCAAAATTATCAGAAAAATTTCATTTACTTTATAAAAGTCATTAGAGACATTTTCAAAATTTATAATAATAATAAATATAATATCCTGCTTTTATTTTCTGATAATTGATACAATCGGAGATCCAATAGCTATTATTTGAACAAACAAAAAACAGTGTAATTAAGCACGGTTTTATAATGTAAATAATAAATTATAAATTGGATATCTTTCTATAATATATAGATTAATTATTAAAAGATTCAATTTTATGATATCTTCAATTTAGACACATATTACGGCATTAGAGTTGTTAATTATTCTCTGAAATTATATGAAAAAGAAATGTGAAATATGTTCAGATATTCAAGTATGCATTAAATGACTTATGCAGTTGCTTGAGAGAGAGGATTCAGATTCTTTCTCTCCGCATAAAATTACTGCGCGCTACTTCTCACACGCCGCGAAAAAAGTCATGTGAGCGATAAAGAATCGAAATATTCTGTGTGAAAATGAAATTTACTGCGTAATTAATTCTCCTGAATTAAGCAATCTTTTAGATTAAATAATGATCAGCATATCTCGTGCAAAAGAAAATATATTCATACTCTCTAAATCTGAATCAGTGAAGTTCAATTAAAAAAGGAAGAATATTTGAGCATTATATATAACTAAAATATTGATTTTTGCACGTTAATTTCAATTTTCCAATACCATTCATTGAATTTAAGCACTAAAACAAGGTTAGTTACATAATAAAGATTAGCTAAGGAAGATTAGCTAAGTTAGGGATCTCACATTTAATTCACTGATTACAAGTGGCATACTTAATATCAGTGATTATCCACTGATTCAGATTTAGAGAGTAACAAATGACACCTATTTGGATAAAATAAACTCATCTCGAGTATTATAAGATATTCCTTTCCGTGTTGCACATTAATTAATTATTTTTGAGGAGAAGAGAGGTACACACAGAAAAATATCATTTTACTGCTAAGAAAAGTGATCATCAATTTATTTTTTTCCTTTAAGAAACGGTTACTTCAACAAAGAATATTTTTTTATAATAATCTTAAAATATACTTATTATAAATTTCAGAACTCATTATTATGTACTCAAAACAAGAATTTATTTTTCTTTTAAAGAGTATTATAAAATTAATCGAAGAAGTAACTTTATATATAATAGCAAATCAAATTTGTTTTAATTTAATAATCTAACTGAGATGTATTAAATTTATTCAAAATATATTTAGAATAAATTTGATGCTTATGATGAACTTATAATAGAATTTGCGGATATACGAATTTTTTAAATACTTCAAACAAGTAATTATTACTTGCGTACAATAAGTGTCTTTCTATATATAAGTGCGAATGAAGGAGAGAACCGAGAGATAAACTCATCGATGAGAAGCTCGATAAATCGAAGGGACTACAATTCGCCGACTTTCGCCCGACTTTTTTTTCGCGCGTTACGTCTCCTTAATATATTTTAGCCTGACTATGTCGGCGATGGTATTTTATGAAGCGCGACGCGTATCGCTTCCATTATATCAGGTCGTTGCATTTTATTGATCGTATACGCCGGTGTGTTTCCACGTAATGCCGTGCTTACGAAGATGTGTACGTGCAATCCGACAAACGAATAAACCATGGACATTCCCAGTTCGCGACTGGATTTCCCACTAATTAAAAATTCAGCTGTTGCAAACGGAACGATTTCGACGAGCTTCGATATACATACTAAGCGCCCTGGAGCCGGCAAAAAATAAATTTTTATTAGAATTGTTATTAGAATTGTTTGTGGAGATATGATACTTTTAAGATAAGTATATATTTCCAAACGAAAAGTAGATATCGATCTTATAATTAGTGAATTTATACATCTAGATTGCGACGGCGATGAAATAATTTCTTAGGCTTATTTCTTCCAAAGAAGATTAATTTTAATCTCGAATTAATTTACTCTTCATATTTTTTTTTTAACTCTTAGAACTACATAGAAAAAGTTGAAAAATAAGTTAAAGAGATTAAAGTTTCTACACTGATAGAACATTAAATTGCATCGTTTTTCAAACGTGCAATAGTGCTGCAGTTTTATAGCAATTTGAACTTTTGTTATACTTTGCACGATTACTGTCATCGGTATTTTAATGTCTCCGACGTTATCGAAATATTTGCGCGTGCACACAAAAAGAAATTTATAATTTCAATTTATTATTATTAGTATTTATTGACGTGTATGTATATTTTATTTTTAAGATTAAGATTTTCAAAGATGATTTTGATGTCCGAAAATTTAATTTAAATCGTCTTTATTATTAAAAATTAAAGTAAGAGAGAAATTTTTATTAAACTGTCAAGCGATCGCTGGAATCTAATTATAGTTAAATCGAGAATCTAATTTAGCATTGCTTTTCACTTCGGTTAAGTTAGATTTGTTTTTAGTTTAGTTTTTACTAGAAGAGGAAACTTAGATTGAGTTTTCTTAAATAACTTGTTAAGGCCCATAATTTGATTTCTATTTCATTATAATTCGTCATTTCCACACAACAACATTCTTTTGTGAGTTGCGCTAAACTAGGCTGACTGAACATAAACTTAGTCTACTATCACGTCTAATCAAACTATTCCATTAATTATTTACAAGCTGAATAAAATTACATGAAATAGCATTTTTCTCTGGAATTCGTCAACTAAATTATATTTTTAGATCTTCTTTTATCATCTTGAGTTAACTGTAAGACGTTTTACTTAACAATATAAAAACGTTGACGATCCAAAATTTATTTATTGGATATATTTTTATTGATTCATTTTCTCTTTTATTATTGCGAAATTCAATCTTTCATTCACTATGGCTAATGACATTAGATCAGATTCATACTCAGAGACAAGGTCTTAAATTGCATCGAGCGGTTACGATACGCCAGCCTAATAAAATTATTACCCGGCTCGCGCTGAGGAATAATAACGAGATACGATGAACAAACGACGTTATCAGCGGCGATTGGTTGAAAACCTTTTAGCATATCAAACACAGGCGATCTGCCAAGTCGCGATCGTAGGTATACTTGTCGCTAGAAAAGCGAAAACGAGTGTTGTTCGTCTCTTCTTCGTATCTCTAGGCATTATTCATTCAGTAAAGTGAGGATTGGCTAAACAATAGACTTGTTCTTTTTGGCTGAACTTTTGCTCTTCAGGAGGAAAAAAGGGAAAGAAAGATAAACTGGTGCAAAAGTTCAGCCAAAAAGAACAGGCTTAGTATCGATATCTGTAATCTAATCTCAAGACTAAGTTTTATAACTGATTACTCGTTTAATAAGTTGCATGTAACAACATGCAATGTGGAATCAATTATTATTTTTCCAATAATAAGTTAACCAGACTATATAAATAAATCAAATTACTAAGGAAAAAGCCAATACGATCGAAGCTCTCGATGCTTAATAATATTTTTATGTATGTATTCTCTAAAGGTGAATCAGCGACTTCAATGCTACATTTATAACTGATGTAATCATCAGTTATAAATGTAGAATACTTATTATTTTTCAGTAATAATATACTGATTCAGTAATAATATACTCATTTTTAGAGGTTATGCTTCTCTGCAGATTAAACTGCATTTCAATCTGCAGAAATTATAATCTCTAAAAGTGAATCAATATGTTTTTATTAAAAAAAACAATAAATATATTTGCTGATAATTATATCAATTATAAGTGTATTATAGCACTGAAATCAGTAATAATATACTGATCCATTTTTCATTATTAAATTGATCGATGACCAATTTAATTTTGATATTATTATTTCAGCTTTAGTTTATGATTATTGCATTTCAAGTTTGAGAATAAGAGACATACAGTTCACATAACTAAAAAATATATTTAAACATAACATAAAAATATTATTTACATGTATAAATTTTTACATATAAAAATTATTAAGATACCAAAATGTAACCTCAACCGTATTGTCTCTTTCCTTATCTATTTGTTATTTTTCCTATCTGATTTGATTCGATAACCAGAAAATATGTTTGCAAAATTTAATTGGAAAATTTAATTTTTTTAATGTCAAAGCAAATTACTTAAAAGTTTATTATATCGATTGGAATTTCTACAATAAGCCATTACCTAAGTTAAGTTTTAAGTCGAAAGAAATTAAAGGATCACAGTAGAATATGATAAGAATAATCGATTATGATTGATTGATTTCTTATAGCTTAAAGCTTAGATAAAGGCGGAATTAGACAGGTATTGTATTTTCGAAGATGCGCAGTAATAAATAATGGCGTTTCATTATTCATGCCTTTTATCCTTAAATCCAACTGACATATAATAATCTTAAGTCTGTTTGCGTTGCTTACATTCTTTGCACTCAGCATATTCATTTTCTCTCTCTTCAATGCCCAAATATGTATTTATCTCATTTTAAATGCAAAAATTTGTGAGGACTTCAAGCAACGCGAACAGACCTCCTAGAAAAATGAAAGTCTGGCATTTAGGGGTGATTTTTGATTGATTGTACCGCTTTTATTGTAGAAAGTTCATATAAATTTACACACACAGCATACGTTATTTATACAAGTGATAGATTGTTACATTTGTTGAGCAATCGACACAAGTTTTATAACATCTTAAGATTCTTAGGCAGGATTACAGGATTTATCTGATTACTTCCTTTCTGCTTGCAGGCGCTGCTGAATCGCGCGGTTAAATCGACGCAAGTGTGGCGGTCGTTAGAGTCGCGTACGGGTGGCTGCGGTCGCCCAGGTAGTTAGAGGACCACTCGGTGCCGGTTGCTGCCAGTAAGGTTGCCATCGGTGACTACGAAGACGAAGACGACGAAGACGAGGACGAGGAGGAGGACGGCGGTGGTGGTGGCGGAGGAGGAGGAGGAGGAGGCGGCGGCGGAGGAGACGGTGAACCCGGTGAAGGAGGCAGTGCCAGTGACGATAGTGGTGTTAGTGGTATCGGTGGCGAAAGTGTTTACGGTGGTTGTGGTGGCGGTGCTGGTATCGGCTGCTGTGGTGACGACGGCGACAGTCGCTGCCGCGGAAAGTGCCAAGTGCGACGAGGAGAACGGAATTAAAGAGGTAGAGAGGTGGTGGTGGTGGAGGAGAAGTTCCGCCCGGAGGTCGTTTCACCCTCTTCGTGGCGACGGGGCCGTTATCTGGCCGCGCTGTTTAGCAGCTGCTGGTGAGAGAGGAAGAGCGTGAGGGTGGCATTTGTAAAGGCAACGTGTAGCAAGATGGGCTGTGCCATGTCCGCGGAAGAGCGAGCCGCTCTGGCTCGCAGCAAGCAGATCGAAAAAAATCTCAAGGAGGATGGTATCCAGGCGGCCAAGGACATTAAACTCCTGCTGCTTGGTATGTCTTACTCTTTATTAGGGATGTGCGATTTCCAGATTCACTAAAAATCGATTTTTTGTAAAAATAATGCTTCGAAATAATCCTCTTTGTTAAAAAAAAAGAAATTTATAAAGAGATTGATTTAAAACAGTCTCTTTTAGTTAGAAAAATCAATTTTTCGCAAAATAGATCAGTTTAAAATTACTAATGTCATTTGGGAAGGTCGATCTTTTGGATCGAAACATCCCTATTCTTTCTTCATCTTGAAGTATAGCGATCTGGCGAGAATAAACGCGATATGTATGCTCGTTAAAATTTTATAACAAGAAATCGTAGATGTAGACATATTCTTATGCGCTATTTTCGAGTTTGAGTAATTTGAAAAAAGACAAAATTAACATCCAAAACTTTTACTCATTTTATTTAACATGAATTCAATGTAAAATCGGAATAAAATTAGAGGATATAAAATTTATATAAAAGTAGATGCTTTGTTAATTTGAGTTAATAATTTCTACGTAATCTCTTGAAAATCCATCAGATTCCCATCTATATTTCTCAGAATAAAATAAAAAATATATGCTAATTGAATGATTATGGATTTTTTAATTTTTTTATCAAGTACTTCTTTTTTTGTATCTAATCACTCAAATTTTATAGAGTTTTATTTAAATTAAAATTAACTATGAATATAACGTTATCATACATTATGCGGAAACAGGTCAAGCAGAAGAGATAAACAAGTAGTTATTTGATTTGGATCTGGTGACTTGTATACTCAACATGAATATGGATACTAGTATTAGAACAATAACTATAAAAGGCAGAAGGGCTGTAAAACATTTCAGGGTTGTAACTTGCGCTGAGACACAAACTGTAATGAGTGGAAGAAATATGATACCACACGGAAAGAACAGCTATGTTGAAGTGTCTAAAAAATTAGTTGAATAGAGATAAAAATAAATTTTGTTGTATTATCAAAATAATTATGGCCACTCAAATTGATTGTTAGACTGTCAAAATTTTCTGCAATATTGTTCATCATGTTTGAGTTTTTTATGTAATTATTTTGATGCTCTAATAAAATTATTTTTGAATTTATTACTTAAATTTTTAGATATTTTGATAACATTGTTCTTTCCATGCAATTATAATATCGATTTCCGCATAATGCCTGTTGCAATTTATATTCAAATTTTATAATTAAATTCTATTTTAATTGTCATGTTGTTCGCTTGAACATCGCAAGGAATTAACAATACAAAAAACTAACAAAATATGATTAGATATGTAGTAGTCGAAAATAATTGCATGAAGACTTAGCTCGTGATTGTGAGAGTTCTGAAATATGAGAAGACTTAGACTTGATCAAATCGCATAAATATTATCAGGAAATTATCCGTCGGAAATAATGCACGCAATTTGGCGACTTATTGCGATTATATCGATGACACAGTGCGAAATATTATATCTACACCGCCGTTTCCTTCTTACGTTAGATGTTTCTATATTTCATGAGCTATGGATCTATGATTGGTGAGGAGCTGCGCCATTGTATGCTTTCTCTCTCTCTCTCTCTCTCTCTCTCTCTCTCTCTCTACCTCTCTTTTCTGGAACCTTTATTGATCTATCTAACTTTCTAAATGCGTGCCAAATCACAAACCAATCATGTCAAAGTTCTTCATCGCGTGCAAGAATCATCGCAATTCTGCGATTATACTATCTTTGATGTAACACCGGAAATTGATTCGCGATTTTTTTCCAAAAAGAGCAAAACGTTTTATTTACGCAAAAAAAATGGTTTTGCTAAAATATCTAAAAATTTAGTATATACAGATCTGAAAATAATTTTGTTCAGACCATCAAAATAATTATATAGGATGTTCAAATTTCGAATGCTAGAATGTTAAAACTTTTTGTAGTACTGCCATTAACATTTAAGCGTTTTATTAAATTTAATTATTTATTTTAATTTGTAGATATTTCAAAATTGTTGTTACAAATTTCTCATCCTGCAATTCTATAACATATTTCCTTGATTTCCCTGATTGTTTTATTTGTTTTCAATTTTCCTAATATTTCCCAGATTTCTCTGATTTCCAGTTTTGAGATAAATTTTTTTCCATGTAATTAAATCAGAGAAAACGTATCAATTTTTCAGATTCGTGCGATAATATTTCGAGACTCTTTTCTAAGTTTATCCCGGTTTAAAAGATCAAAGGCGATTCGTTTCGATGCCCGCGCATGTTCGAGCGCCTCTCGCGGATAAAGCGCTGGCTTTTTAAATCGACCGGCATGCAGGAAATTGAACACGACGTAAAACCGGAAGAATGGCGCAACAAGCGTGTTCCTCCTTATTGCGGAAGGGTAATGCCCGATTCATCCAACGTTAGTTCTTTCAGTCGCCGGAACGCTTCAAGGCACATAATTGCCGGCGTCGATATCAAATATCATCATCTGACGTCGGCGTTTTATCGGTGACGTCAACGCTTTGGGATGCGAGATGACGCGCGATAGCACATCTCATTTGCTTGTAATCACAAGTCCGGGTCGGGAAAGAACTTTTCGATTTAAAAACCGAAATGACAGGGACAGATAAATGATATGCAATGTGGATCTCGCGCGCCAAAAATATTTCCACCGAAATAGACGGCGTCGAGATTACTGGAGACAGAGCTGGAAAAATAAATCAGGTAGCGTTTTTTTTTCTTCTCTCTCTTTTTTTTCGTCCAGTCTCCGCGTTTGGAATATCTGTCGGGAACCTGCTCTGACAGAGGCTGTCAGGAGACCTGATATTTGCCAGGATACATACTGTTGCCACGTGTCAACATCCCTCGGGCTGAAGAACATGAGAGCCATGAAAATTTCAGTCTACAAGGAAAGTCTATCGCCAGACTTTTTTTTTAAAGCTAGAGGCATACGGGCGACACGAAGATAATTTGGGAACGTGCGGTTTTCAGTGGCATTTTATATTCGTTCACTTGAGTCACATCTCTCACATCAGGAACATATTTATTCTGGTACATTCCATCAGAAACAGAACGCCTAATGAATTTTTTTTTAGATGAAGAGAAATGTTTTAGAGAAATGTTTATAATTTAAGAGAAAATCTACGCTATTACTATTCCGTTAACGTAGATGTATGGAAGTTATTGTATTTATAATGAGTTTTTTGTTCCTTCAGAATATCATATAAAGTTATCATAAATTCCTCATCTCAAAATTCTAATCTTTTCTTTGATTTCCAAAATGATTTTCCCTGACTTTGAATGTTACAAAATTTTTTGTTACAAATATTTTTGTCCTAATTTGGAAAAATAAATATAAATATTAAATATTTTGTTGAGAGATCAACTTAATATCAATATAAATTATTATTAATGTTGCTGACACTGCTTGCATTTTTTATTGTTAAATTGGTAGTCCAAAACTGCACGGTGTGCCATGTACATATATTAAATTTTTTTAAAGCCAAGAATTTTAATTTTCAGAAAATTCCTTGACTTTTCTCTGATTTCCAGTTTTTTTTGGCAA
>Ga0157363_1005722_pt1:0-5000 | contig 11629 bp, 7 predicted proteins | sample AttsexASBM1_FD_111477 | JGI IMG/M metagenome (GOLD analysis project Ga0157363, IMG submission 111477) | Fungus gardens microbial communities from leaf cutter ant in Ribeirão Preto, State of São Paulo, Brazil - Atta sexdens ASBM1 | ecosystem: Host-associated > Fungi > Mycelium >...
CACGCACCCACCCACACACACACACGCACACACACACACACACACACACACACACACACACACACGCACACACACACACACACACACACACACACACACACACACACACACACACACACATACATGTAGACAGAGAGTTTCTTTTAGGATAAAGGAACAGTAATTATGCACGTGCAAGTTTATGAATTGTTCATAACCGTGCGTAATTGATTTCAATAAATGTTTCGTTTAGAACGCAAAAAGTAAAAAATAGAATCGTATAATAAATAATATATATTTCATATATTCTCCTTTGAATAGATTTTTCAATTCTTACTCAAGTTTATTCACAGAGATAAAAAGGCAAACAGAACGCTTGTCTCAAAATTATATTATAGAACAGTTGGCTACAGAAAGTATCAGAAAAGTATTGCTTCTCTCCCGATAATTTCAATGTCTTATTTATAAAATAAAAATCTGTCTGTATTCATACGTTTGCTGTTATAAAGTGGGGAAAAAAACGTTTTGTAACGTAGCATTGTACGCGTTTGGGTGAATGCTTGAATCGCAACCAGAAGTGTCTGCATCACGTAATCATCTGAACCAACCTTTCTTTCACACTCTATCTCCTTCCTATACATGAACGAATCCCCACCGTCCACATCTTGCCACTTGCTTACCATTACATATATGAACATGATGTTACGTACATGAGTTATTTTAGAAAGAAACTAAAACACAGCAATAATTCGAATGAGCAGAAAATATCGCGTAATTTTATGTATATATATATATATATATATATATATATATAAAATAATTTAAAAAATGTTTTAAGTTGTCACTAACGTTAAAAATTATAGTCGTACACAGAAAAGTAATGTGACATAATATATTACTAGAATAGTATCTACTAGCAATAGCAATTGTTAGTTATAATTCTGTGCAGGTCACAAATTCTTCATTTAGAATACAATCTATTTTTGCTTGACCTCCTTTTCTGTTTAAAATTATCTAAATAACGTATTAAATCTACGCCTCCAAAATATGACAATTTTATGATAACATATCATATACAGCTTTAGCTATAAGTAGAAAACATTCTCACAAATTGACATAAACGTTCTATATCTAATAAAAAAATTAAAAACAGTTATTGAACAATAATATTTATTTTTATAACATTATTAATTAATATTCTTTTTCTTATTAAGAAAATGCAATAAATTGAGAGTACTTTATATACTTATCAGGTCAGATAAGATTATATTTCACTTTCAATGAAGAAGACTTTATGTATACGAAAACGAACGAAATACGAGAAAAAAAACCAAAGAAATATACAACGATATTCTATAATCGTCGATTTATTCAGAGATAAATAAAAATCGGATCGACGTCGATTAAAATCTGACAGATGGTTATCGATGATAATTGATGTTAGTGTGATTTTTATTTTTCTCTGAGTAAGAATTAATGATCGCCAATAATCCGTCATTAGTATTCGTCTCTAGATCACATTCGATATCGAGACGAAAAAAACTTATTCCAACAATTAGACAATGTCATTTATCCAGGCAAAATTTGCCGATTCTCTCAATGCGGATTCTTGAGCCGATATTGACGATATCGTGATAAATCGACTGTCATTAATCGATCATGACGCAACGTTAATCCAAGCGAGGTTTGTCTAATGTTGATGATATAAAACTATCATTAAGGCTACATTCTGAATGACTCAGTTTACCCTTGTTTAACATATGATGAACAACAAAAGATAAATTGATATATGAAGCCATTCGGATAATATTTCCAAATGTAGTCTTCCGAACATGGCGCTACATCAGCTTATAGGCAATATTAGTTAACTCTTGTTCTACGACAACTCTCAGACTAACACGCACAGTGAAAAAAGAATTACTGTTCAAAAATCACTACAGACCGGACAATTTTTATCCGATTAAGATATTTTTTATCATAGTGAATTCAGAAGAGATCTGTAGAGTCCGATTTCACAAAAAGAAACTGTCAAAATTTAGGACTGTCAATTAATATGGCGGAGAGAAATGACAAAAAATTAGATTTTTATATATATTAGAGTACCAACATCTTTTATCTTCTTTTTTTAATTCAAATATGTTATGAGGTGATGTTTCTGGGCAATGACTAACAATTTGATGTCATAATATGAATTTGGCAGCTGTTTGGCTCAATATGATCGTCAAGTCCAAAAATACATATTTTTTTCACAAAAACCATGAAATATTGGGGTTTTCAATTGAATACAATTCCAATGTCAAAATAACGATTTAGCAGCACAATTCATCGGCGCAACATTGGCCCAATGTATGCCAAAGTTTAACCAACGTTTCGCCAATAAATTGTGCTGTTAGGGAATCCACTTATCAATCATTCTGTCAAATTTGAAAATATGCGTGATTGTTTTGTTAGACCTAAACTCTAATAGCATTTCCCATTGAGCTGCACTATAGCCTTGCACCGCACCAGTTGCATGTAAGCATTGCAGTGTACTGGAATGGTGCACACTATGGCGTACGCTATTTCATTATTGCGCTAAAATCCTGCTCTCGGTTGACTTCCATTTTCAAATTTTAAATATCATACTAGTTCTACATCATCTTTTTGAGAAGGTGTAGCAAATGCAACTTCATAAAACTTACATTATATCATAGCCACGGAAACAATGGTCTATCGAATGAATTCATTTACCACATGGAAACACACTACTTTGTGTGAGTGCAGCATGAGAAAACTTCTAATATATATGAAAATCCAAATTTTTTCATTTTTTTCCACCGTATTGACAGTACAAAAATTGAACATCATTTTTGCGAAATCGTTTTTGCTCCACAGATCTCTTCAGAATTCATCCACGAATGATTTAAGAAAATATGTTCCGATAAAAATTACGATTTATAGCGATTTTTTTTAGTAAGTTTATGTCCAACTGTATAGCGATATGTCGGAAACTGATTATTAAGACTTCAATTGTCAACTCAAGATTAGCCAATTCTTACCCGATGTCGTCATACAAAAACAATTATAATGTAAATAGTTTGTTTTTTATAATATTACGCTCTAAATTTTTTGGAGTGGAATTTTACTCTAAAGAGTGAAAATTGAGCCAATCTTGAAAAAAAATTGTTCAATTTTTAAGAGAGAGATTTCACTTTTCAGAGTGACAATTCACTCCAAAAATTTAGAGAGTATATATTATTGGAAAGAAAATTACATATAATCGCACACGTTAGTTATAATATAACTAAATAATATGTAACACATTTAATTGAAGAAATTAATTGAAGAGATAGTGTAGAATAAATAAGGCTGAAGACTCATGAAGATTTGAGATGTATTTTATAAAGCAAATGTACGTAAATTAAATCAATTTAAATAATTAGTTTCAGATAAAATCATTATATATTAACACATCTTATAAAACTTTAATTAAAAAAGAATACTTTTTTTTATGAATATTAAATCGACTCAACATTGCCATGCAACGATGAATTGAACTTATCGTTTCGGATGTTATATTGACATCGGTGCGACGTTATTGGACTAATAATCAGAAATTAATTGCCAATCTTGATTCAACGCTAACTCAAACTATAAAACCGTACATAACTAATTACAATAGACAACGAATCGCGTTAATGAGCGCGACGTACCAAGCGGCACGAAGTCTAAAATGGCTCCCTCCCTCCTCCGTCAGCGGCTTGGAAACGTCGTTAGCCTACGCACCTGCCGGTTAAAGTGCCGCCTACCAACGATGAAGCCGGCGTTTTCTGGGATTCATAGTGATCGACGGCAACTATATACGACGATAAATCGCCCTGTTAAGCGACGGCCACGGTCCTAAATGCACTTTGCACACGCGAAGTAACAAAAGGCGGAGGTGAAGCATCACATACGTTTGATCGCTACGTACCTTCCCCATTCTTTCGTCTATCCTTCTCCGATCCCCGACTCGTCTCGATCCGACTGCCCTAACTGCGACTCCCGTCCCTCTTCCTCTCCCCCCCCTCCCCTCACTCTTTCTCTCTTTCCCCTCTTCTCTCTATCTCTCTCTTCTCTACTCATCTCTCTTTCTCCTTTTGCCATTATCGTCCCCTCTACACGAACCGGTACCCTTTCCTCTTCCCTTGCACTCGCAAACATTTGGTGGCCGTTGACCTCAAACGGGCTAATCCGTCGACAGCCAAACAACCAATTATTTCTCTTCAACGATACGCTTCGCCACGGCCGGTCGACATAGCGTTAAACGTGGGAATGCCCGAAGTACCCGATAAATCAGGTGAAAAAAACCTCGGTTGATTGGCGACAATGCACAACTAAATCTTTCTTTCGTCGTTTGTTTCGTAGGCGGAAATACAATTTAGAAAACATCAATGAAAAGCTAAATTTAACACGATCAGCTATGCGAATATCTAAGCCTACGTACATAAGATTATTAATATAAGAGTCTTGTAGAATTTAATATCAGTTTTCAAATCATTATAATTAATGTTCGATAATAATCTTTGAAAATAGCATCTAAAATAGTTCTCACTTTATGACTAGATAGATTATAATAATATGCAAAGGTCTCTCTCAAAGGAAAAAAAGCTTCATGATTTTGATATTTAAGAAATTTTTTAAGATTTACTATGATTTGTCAACTTACTTTGCCTACTTCATTGATATACAATTAAAGAAAAAAAATAATAGCGTCGAAGAATATGATCACATAGATATCGAATTTTTTTTTGGCCACAACGGTGGCCCGATTAACCAAAACATGATATCATTATTCACAACAGAATCAATTTCGTGTGGCAGTTTTTATTTTCCTCTCACGTATTGCTTTTATAGATACAGGAAGGGCTCACGTCGAGAACCTTTTACCGTCTGGCCAATACTAAATACGCACTACTTCATACGAGACTAGTGCCACCGTTATACCTCGCGTCTATTCTTACGCTATCTTGTACTACTGCAATTCTGCCGTTCCAACCAAG
>Ga0157363_1005722_pt1:10000-11629 | contig 11629 bp, 7 predicted proteins | sample AttsexASBM1_FD_111477 | JGI IMG/M metagenome (GOLD analysis project Ga0157363, IMG submission 111477) | Fungus gardens microbial communities from leaf cutter ant in Ribeirão Preto, State of São Paulo, Brazil - Atta sexdens ASBM1 | ecosystem: Host-associated > Fungi > Mycelium >...
CGAGCCCAGCTATTTTACAGTATCCGACAATTCCCGAAGCGGTGAATCGAAGGACTAAAGGAGCTAAGAAGAACGAGAATAACGGGTGAGATTCAGCGTCCGTTATGGTTCAAGGAGAACACACCGTTACCGGATACATCCCTTTTCTCTCGTGCAGGTGCTCCGAAGAAAATTAACTGGCCCTCGCTGCTATAATTACCTCGGTGTATTAATGTTGCCGTGCAAATATGCAATCAGACAAACTGCATTATAAATTAATAAGAATTAACGGTCGTTTTAATAATGAGTGGATCGAAAGATTTTCTGTTTTAATTACTCTAATAAAGCGCCGATATTCCAAGAATGGAGACAATTCGTAAAGACAATACGAATTTAGCCGTATTATAGGAAAAGCGATAACATCAATGTAATTCCGATCACGTTTCTGTCGGCATCGCTCGATAGCCAAAATAATAGACAGCGAATAGTAATACGCGTCGACAAAATACATTAAAATTAGAAAGGCTAGATAATAAAATAACGACTAAGTTTATTTTGCGGAAACAATCGACTTTAAAGAATTAATTTACCAATATATACGAGCATGTAATATTATTCGAACACATATTTATATAAGGAGATTTTATATAAGTAAAAAAAAGTAATGTAGAGAAATAGAAATTCCAAACGCAATGACAGCTTCGTAGGAGGTTCTTACGATCTTTTTTTTCTAATCGGATTTTTTTATCAAATTCTCATGGTTCTCATAATCGAACATATATCGAGAGAATGAAAGAAAAAGAAAGATATCGTTACGCGCACGATGTCATATGTTCTATCATAAATCGCGCGTTGAATTGTTCATGCGAGCTAAAATTACCGAGCACGAGCGTTCGCGCGTTATCGCGTGAATCGGACGGAGTGACGAGGTATAGTCATGGGAACAATATAGTTTCTCGCGGTCAACGAAACATCGACTAACAAAGGAGATTAGGTGGGCGCGAGTCGCAACTTTGTCCGAGACCATCCTTGAGAGAATCCGCTTCTGTAGGAAGGCCGCTGGACGGATAGTTCTATCGTTACACGCCGCATGCGCGCGCACGCGTAGCTGTTGCACGCGGTGGCTAAATTTTTCAAGAACGTACGCATCATCATTGCTTCTTATTTTTTACAAGAGCCGCTGCGGGCCCCCTTCTCTTCTTTCTTCCCCTTCCTAGTTCGTTCTCTCATCCGTATAGTCCTGTTCGCGATTTTCCTCTGTCTCTCTCTCTCTCTCTTTTTCTTTCTCCGGCGGTGTGTACTCGCGGAATCTATTTATACCTAGGTCCTCTGGTGTTTTCAACTTGCTGCACGGGCCATGCATCAAGCTCAACCTGCGGTCTCTCGTAAAAATAGGAAACAGGCGGGCCGAGAAAGGAGCGTTTCGATTTGAAGAAATTCTCGCGCGATCGCAGGTGCGTGCGAAATATCATCTGCGAATAGCGATTGTCCGCCTCTTAATATTTATACGGCGTGCTTAACATTTGCGACACGTGGCCTCTCCTAACTCTCGTGCATCGTAAACGTATAAATAAAAGAGAGAGAAAACACACACACACACACACACATACACACATTATATATATATATATATATATATATATATATATA
>Ga0157363_1005723_pt1 | contig 11629 bp, 6 predicted proteins | sample AttsexASBM1_FD_111477 | JGI IMG/M metagenome (GOLD analysis project Ga0157363, IMG submission 111477) | Fungus gardens microbial communities from leaf cutter ant in Ribeirão Preto, State of São Paulo, Brazil - Atta sexdens ASBM1 | ecosystem: Host-associated > Fungi > Mycelium > Unclassified ...
TTGTATTTTGAGAGGTTAAAATAATTTGATGCTGATTGATATGATGGAATTGCATAATGTTAATGAAACAAGTAAAGTCAAATGAAGCAAAATGAAGCAAAATCTGAATGTATAAATGTAGATACCAAGATAAAAAAAAACAATGATGCATTACGATTGCGATTTCAATGTGCCCGTTTTCGCACTTTTCCATTACGCCAATTTTGTATGTTTATGTTCACATCGATAATAAATGCGTTAAAGCAGTTAAAAAAAATTGTTATGAGATTGTAAATAATTTAATTGTAAAACATTAAATACTACAACAGTGATAATTGTTTTTACAATTTTTTTACATTTGAAAAATTATATTTTATTTTAATAAGTAAATTATTAACAAGTAAGTTGTTTTTAAATTATATTCATGCTGGATAGAACTTTGACATCATGTGAACATATAAACTTGCGTAATGAAAAAGCGCTGATTGATTGTTTTAATGACGCATTATGGAGATCGATTCTATATCTTGAAACGAGGTGAAAATTATAAAAGTGAGCGAATTTACTAAAATATTGATTATTTCATTGGTCAATATAATTCATACCTAATAAATTTGCTCGCTTTTGTAATTTTCACCTTGTTTGAAAATACAGAATCGATCCCTTGTATTCCTATTCCGGACCATCTAATTTAATTCTTAGAGTAAAATCACACAGTGCGGAAAAGGGAATAGAGAATATGTCATTGAAACAACTAATTAGTGCAATTTGGAATAATGCAGAATAACACTGATTGATTGCTTTTATGACGCATTCTCTATCTATTCCGCAATCGTTTTCTGTACCATGTGATTTCACCCTAAGGGGAACGCAGAGTTGCAAATTACGCCTAAATAACTCTATAGATTACGTATATTATAGCAAAAATGCATTCTAGAATTATCTAGGCTTAATTCCTGAACGAAGTCCAGATTACGCTTCATATGACGACACCCTAAGCTTCGCTAGTTACGCATTTTCGCACGAATCGGGAACTTAATGGGGAATTTTCGCCAGTGAGATTTCGCTGCAATTTACTTCACTTTTCTAGTACTTTTTAGTTCTTTTGCGATACTGACATAAGTCAGTCGCGTTTCTCTCTTTGACAAAAGAGAGAACTCTTCTAGAACTCCATAATATCTCCAAAATAAAATCTATCATTTGATTGAAAATTTATTTATCCGCAAAAATTTATTATTTATATTTTAATTACAATTAAAATGGATTCTTATGCAATGCAGGTGTGATGTAAAGTTGAATGATAAACACCAATACAGTAATGTATTACTGTAAAATCATTTTTCGTCTTGTTTATTTTGCAGATTCGGCGAGTATGGCTTAATCAGGACGGAGAAGGATTGGCGGTAAATAATGCATGAATATTTTCATCTAGGATTGAATTATGCACTTTAGCACAATTACCTCAAAAATCAATAAAATTCAGCTTATTCAATGCGTTTTTGCACAAAATGAAAGACAAAAATAAGCGTCACTCTGCTTCGCGAACAGAGATATTGAACATTAAAGTTGGAAATTTTAGAGATTCTTTTAAGATTCTTGTTCTCCTAACTCGATACAGCACTACTTATACATTTTACATTAATTACACAAATTTTCTGCTTCACAGACACAAATTCACTACTTTAAAAACAAATTTATTGCTTTAAAAACATAAAATTCACGTATTTTAAAAACATAAATTCACTGTTTTATGAAAAATTCACTGCTTTAAGCACATAAATTTTTTGCAGTGAATTTGTGTTTTTGAAGCGGTAAATTTTTGTCTTTAAAGCAGTGAATTTGTATTTGTGAAGCAGAGAATTTATGTTTTTAAAGCAGTGAATTTGTGTAATTGAAGTAGAATGCATACATAGTGCTATATTGAGTCGGAATGACAGATATCTTAATCTCTAAAGTCTCTTAATAACTTGATTCACAAGACTGATCGCCATATTTTTTTCCTTATTCTTTCATTTTGAATGAAAACACATCAAGTAGTATATTTTTGTATATATTTTGAGTATCTTTATTAAATATTGAATATCTTTATTAAGATTTAGGTTGAGGTGGGGGGGGGGAGAAGGGGCTATTCTAAATAATTACTCTCAATAGTCGTCAACTTTAATGCTTAATATCTCGGTTCGCGAAGAAGAGCGACGTTTATTTCTTTCATTTTATGCAAAAACGCATGGAATAAGTCTAATCTTATTAATTTTTGAGATGATTGTATTAAACTGTGTAATTACTCTAGGATCAATTATGCAAATGTTAATTTTTTGTCATAGGATCTCTTGTCTTTGCGACATAGTCATGTTTCAATACCTCAAATAGGATCAGAAACTGCCGTAAACAAAGCCATGGAACATATATCTACACCATTAGACGACTTGGTACTTTGTCACTTAAAGTAAAATACATTTCTTTTTTATAACTTATTCAAATGTTATTACGTTACACTGTGTGCAAACAATTTTTTGTTCCTCATAGAGCTGTATCTGCTATGAACAAGAACGATCCTTTAGCTATGTACAATTATCAAAGCTCTGCTGTACAGTATCTTGCAAAGATTCTACAAACGCAGAAAGAAGAAAATTGGATGTTACCAGTAATGAATGTAATGTGTTTGGAACTAAGACTATTGGCAATAGGTGCAGAAAATTCTAAAAACAATAAAAATGTAAAGCCTGGTGAAGTTCTGGAGAAATGTGCGGAATGCTTGATGGCCTGTTTCCGAGTTTGTGCGGCTGACAGTAGAAGTTCAGAAGAAGACACGAAACGATGGGGAATGCTAGCCTTAATTAATCAATTACTGAAAGTTTATTTCAGAATTAATAAATTACATTTGTGCAGACCTTTGATACGGGCTATAGAATCATCCCCTTATAAAGATCACTTTGCATTAGCGCAACAAATTACTTATAAGTTTTTTGTTGGCCGGAAAGCCATGTTTGACAGCGATTATAAGATTGGTAAATATACTTTTCTATTTTGCTTCCTGCAAACTATATTTTTTTACTTTTACTTAAATAATATTAGAGAAATACTCTATCAAATTATTTTAGCCGATGAATATCTGACTTATGCATTTGAACATTGTCACATACAATGCTCAAAAAATAAGAGATTGATCTTGACTTATCTTATACCTGTCAAGATGCTACTGGGATATATGCCCAAGCAACATCTCTTAGAGAAATATAATTTAATGGAATTTTGGGAACTGATGGAATCTGTAAGGAAAGGAGATTTACGTTCTTTAGAAGGAGTAATGGCAAAACATGAAACTTTTTTTATTGACGCAGGCATATATCTAATCGTGGAAAAACTCAAACTGATCGCTTATAGAAATTTATTTAAGAAAGTGTACTTGGCATTAAATACACATCAAATACCAGTGCTGAGCTTACTTGTGGCGTTACAGATGTATGGAATGGAGGATATAGATATGGATGAAACAGAATGTCTTCTTGCCAATTTAATATATGAAGGCAAGATTAAAGGATACATATCTTATCAGCATAAAAAATTAGTTATATCGAAACAAAATCCTTTTCCACCATTATCTACCATTATACCATAATTTATTATAACTGTAATTATTGTTACTTTCACACACAATAAATATTTTATGCAATGCAATATTGTGCGATATTGTTAATGGTAAAGAAATCTTTGATAATTTTTTAAAAAAAGATTTTCTCTATTTTTGACTCTTATTAATTTCCAAGAAAGGAATAGAGAACAGAATAAAAATTCAATCTATCAGAAACTGTGTATTTTATGGTATATGAAGTCTGTTTTTTATTTCCACTCTAACTAAAAAAGAGAAAAAATATAATTTTGCCATAAGTCTGTTTATGTTGCTTGAAATCTCCATTTTGAACTTAAAATGAGATAAATTTATATCTATTATTAATAAGGTTTATAAAATTTAAAAACCAATATTGAAAAATGGCTACGAGTCAAATTGATTGAGATGATATTAATTTTTGCAATGTATCAATGTATTATATTATTATATTATCTGGCTATTCATAGCAACTTTTTCTTTTTTAACTTTTTTTCAATTTTCTCGTGAAATCTAATGCAGCTGAAGTCCTTTGTGCATACTTTAATTTATGTAATAACAATTTTGCAATGCATAAATCCAATTCGGAAATTTTTCGTGTAGAAATGATGGTAAAGTGTGACGCTTTTTATTAATTAAGAGGATTCTAAAGTAAATTTATTTTTATCAATTTTTTCAAACAAGTATTTTTCTAATTGTTTTTAGATTAAAGAATCCTTTTCCATCATTAAATGATAATGTAATCCAATTAGTGTTCCTAGAATACGTAGAGTCCGACAATTGATCCCAAAAATGGTCCCATCTGCGCATTTCTGCTGTATATTTGCACTAGTGCAATAAAAACGAGAGAGAATAAGTCTGACACAGAGATTATAAAGAGCATAAGTAAATAAATAAAGCAAAATACTATAATATTATAATAAATACAAAATACCGAAATTATACGGTGAGAAAAATGCGCATAAAATGTTTCATAAAATTCTGTAACAAAAAATGTGTTATAAATATAAAAAATAGAATAGTAGTATAAGTAGTATTTATGAGTATAAAAGTACTATGACAATAATTCTCTGTATTTACAGGATACACAATGCCGTACAGTTGCGTAATAAAATGTTCTAATTCATGGAAGATAGGTAATACAATGCATTATCTTCCCAAAAAATTGAAAGACTTGTGTGATTGGTTCCGCCATTTTCAGGGGTCTGACTTCTGATCCAATAAAAAGAGCTTTACGAGATTGTCGAACTCTGTATTCTAGGAATACAGAGGAATACTAGTACGACTTACAGAATTTCTGCACTAAAGAAATTATAACCTGAGATGCTGTGAGAGCTGAAATAAAGTGAACTTTTAATTTTTTCCCCGATTTTCTCGTCAAATTTAGTGTGGCCGGTGTTCTTTTTTTGCATATTTTATTGTGTAAAAGGATTTGGTTATCTATAAAGTCAATTCAGATAAATTAGCAATCTGCAATTGTTGGTAATTCCTGTTGATTTAGGGTTCCCTTAAGTTTGTTTTTTATTGTCAAATATACATTTGTTTGAGAAGCTTGCAATTGCCCACGATCCAATTATACACAAGTCAATCATAGCGCTAGAAAAAAAAATAAAAAACTTTTTAGGTAGAAGTCACTGTGATTGGTAGTGAGCACTTGTTACAGTGCACAATTGCTCTCCATTTGTTTCATTTCAACTTATTGCACCGTGTGCACTAGTTCAGAGAGTGCAGAGTAGCAAAAAAAAAACGGACTTATAGGTACTTATCATGGAATATGTCGGAATGAATTCCGATCGGAATTCTGATATTTTCCCTAAAAAACACAATAGAAATCTAGAGAATAATTGAATAATTTCGATCGGAATCCATTCCGATCTTGGGGTCGATTTTATATTTTCAAACAAGATGAAAATTACAAGTGAACAAATTTACTAGATGTTGACCAATGAAATTATCAGTATTTTAGTAAATTCGTTCATTTTTATAATTTTCATCTTGTTTCAAGATACAGAATTGATTCCCTTGTTCTAGGAATGTGATAAGTGCTTTATTGACAGTCACGAAAATTTTCCCGGCCGTCTTTAATGCTGGAGCTGTGTGTATTACTGATAAAACTATTTAAAATAATAAAATGCAGTAGTAGTGACATCTTTCATTCATTTCTTATACTTATTATATATCACAGTATAAGTACATACAGTATGGACATATACTTATAAGATAGACGGGTATTCAGAGAGAAGCTGCAGACTTGATAGAAAGAAAAAGAAATAATTAGGAAGTAGTTTTCTTTTTTTCTAATGGTGAATTGATTGATCACCGCGGCAAGCTGGGAAGTGGCCGAGAGCAACGAAGATAGACGCAGAGAGTTGTGGCCTTACGATCAAGCTGATTGATTCCCCCCACTGCTCACTATAAAAGAGAGAAACAATTATGTCTGCAGTAGAGCTGTCCTTCAATGTTGTCTTCAGCTTCTCTCGTATAAACGCTCCATCTATTTTATAAGTCTATGGTATGGACACTGAATTTTTTATGTGGTCCTCAATTTTTAGTGCGCATGCGTCGATTTCCAATCAGGAATATGGTTGCTTTCAAGTTGAAATTGCAAATTAAGTTAGGTTAGGTTAGGTTAGATTAGGTTAGCTAGATCTTCCCACAAAATATACTTAATCCTTACGTCTACAATATTGTATGAGATAGTAAGGAAATCAGGCTAAACATGAATATTACGAGTGAGAGTCGTGGTACGTCTTTTGTACAAAGTTTAATTTTTAAAAAATTTTTTAAGTAGAGCAAAGGATTAATAAAATTAAAAAACAAATTTTTTCGAACGCTATATTGTGTAGACTGTTATATTTGTATACGATAAAGTATTCTCGTAATAAAGTATGCATTTATGTACATATATTATTAAATTACAACTTCATTTAATTACAATTTTTATATTATTTAATCAATTATTATTTTTAATTTATTTATTACTTTAATATTATTATTATTATTATTATTAATGTGAATATTATCTTTATGAGTTTGTTAACATTATATTGTTATACAATTCTGATTTAAAACTAACTCGCGATAAACAATTTTTACGACACAATTATGCCTTTTTTTTTAGAAAAATCTTTCTTCAACTTTATAAAAACTCTTTATAAGCGCCTTTCCAATCCACAATATGGCGGCGAGTCATGTGATCTGAAACTCACTACATCAAAAGTGTCGACTCTTAGTGTTCATACTGTATGTACTTATACTATGCTGTAAGTATGAAAATGTAAGAGGCTCCGCACAATAAAAGGAACAGAGAATAGAGAACAGAGAATTTCAACCTATCAGAAATCATGTATTGTGGACATTCATGTACACAGTTTCTGATAGGTTGAAATTCTTATTTTCTCTGTTCTCTGTTCCTTGTTCCTTTTGTGCGGAGTCCCTAAATTACAAGCACTAAGAACATATTCCCGAGTATCTTTTATCTTTATTCAATATTCGGTGATCAACAAGAATAAAATAACATTCAAGTTGACAGAGTTGAATTTTTGAACGCAATCTTGAGGGCATGGTCAGTATACCACAGTAAGGTATAAGGATATACAATAACACCGACGAGATACTATTAAAAAGCGACATCCTTACGGGAGTTCGCGTCTTTGTGAATATTAAAGTAATTAAGAGTTAAAACTGATGATATCGTACTAATTTTTTATGATTTATTAGTAGACGTAATTATGTATTTATAACTCAACAATACTCGATTTTTCTTTAAAATTGTGATTTCAGTATTATCGTCAAAGTTTGATTATCAAGAGATGATAATCGCAGAAAAAAAATTATAATTTTTCTGTAATATATAGAATATTATAGAATATTTACAAGTATGCATATTTATTTATGGAACATTTATGTAATAAAAAAATCATGAATTTAATAATGTATGAGTATTAAGAATCACCGCCTACACTCAACAAAAAAAGAAGATAAAAAATCTTATCTTTTTAGAATTCTTTATCAAATCAGTTAGATACATCCACGCACAGTCACGTTGTTTCATAAAATTAATTGCTGTAATCAGTTATTATAGGAGGTAGGTATTCACATTCAGGTAACGTTTCGTCGCTAAGCAAGCTCAGCGATATGATCGATTATATCGCGGCGCAATTGCAGTAATGGAGAAACAATGGGTTCTCTACTTTGATCGGGATTGGTGTCACCAAAAATATGGCCACTAATGATGCGCAAGCAAATATGCGCGGCGAATGGAAACCGGGATCTTGTCCCTACTGTATATGTATATAGTGTATATCTTTATACTGGCCAGATTCTGTTTTTCTAGGGATTCTAAGCAACCATGGTAGTAGGACTAGTATGTAGTATTAAATGGTATTAAAAGCGTGATGAAACGATCTGTCTCATTTTTATTTCTCTTTACTTCAAATTGTTATTCTTGTCTTCGTCTCTGTCTATCTTCACCGTCTCAAATCGCACAATCGAGATAGAGCACAATACACTGTAATGTATGTACAGGAGTGATTGCCATCGATCGAAAGTCTAGTATGGCGCGTCCTAAACACAGAACGAGTACAGACCTGTGTGCTGATTGCGGGACACTTGGTGAGTGCAACATCATCTTTTCAATCATTCTTGTTACAATGACTCGGCTTTGCTCGGCCACGTATGGCTTCAGTGGGATCGCGTCATTCTTTTCTTACAACATAATTAGATAAACATGAGGCGAATACACATGTCTTAATTGTAATTTACTTTCAGAATTCTGACCAATGCAATTAAGATCAACTTAAATTTTTCTTTATATATTATAAGTTTGCAAAAAAAAGCTCTCATTTAATTATCATCGGTCTCTATTATTGTGCTATTTCAGAGCCAGGATGGGCTTCAATAAATAGAGCTATTTTATTATGTGACGATTGTTGTGGGATTCATCGTAGTTTAGGGCGTCATGTGTCACATATCAAGTCGTTACACAAGAGCGTTTGGAATACATATCTATTGAATGTTAGTATGCAGTAACTATTGTTATATAGAGAGATGCTCTCTTATTGAAATTTTCACATGTTTATCATTTTTAAAATAACTGACTAAATATTCAGATGGTGCATACATTGAGTGATAACGGAGCCAACAGTATTTGGGAACATTCCTTGCTAGATCCCAGCAATTCCAAGATTAATAGACGAAAACCACAGCCCAAGGATCCTTTACAGTTAGTATTTCATTTTGTACAATACACTTTTATTGCTGAATATATAATTTTTTTCAGATACTTATTGATGATTTTTGAAATGAATCAGATTTAAATAGAAATTGTTAGTTATTTGTTAGTGTTGTAGATTAAAATTTATTCTGAATAATATAGGGACAAGATTTTTGTGTATTTTCTCGTATGTGTATAATTATTTCTTACTTTATTTATTGTTTATAGTCCAGTAAAAGCAGATTTTATTAAGGCTAAACATCAACACTTGGCTTTCATATTACGGCCAAGTAAGGAGGAATGTTGTACTGAGGAGGAACTCGATAGACAGTTACATAGTAGCGTTCGTACAAGTAATTTAGAAACTTCATTAAGACTGTTGGCACAGGGAGCTAACCCCAATTATTTTTACAAGGTATATCTTATAATAATAATTTATATAATATATATTCAAGTGTAATACACACCAATGTATTACATATTGTATAATTGCTGTATTGTGAGAAGATGCTTTTATTAAATTATACATATTTGTATATAGGAGAAAGGAACCACACCCTTACACGTGGCAGCTCGTGCCGGACAAGTTCTCCAAGTAGAACTTTTAGTAGTTAATGGTGCAAATCCAAGTGTAGTTGATTTAAATGGACAAACAGCTGCTGATATTGCCAAGTAAGTATAAATAATATTATCACCTATGAAGAATATTTCAATATTTATTTTAAGCATCCTTTCTACCATTTCAGAATGGCAGGGCATATGGATTTATCTGAACGTATAATTGAATGTATGTATGAAGTAACAGATAGATTGACATATCATATATGCTCTCGTAAGCCAAATCATCGAAGAGATCAACATCTCATTAGCTCTGATTTATCTTCTTTTTTGAATAAAAACGAGTTAGTTCTGGAAGGAAGAAACAGATTACAAACAGTATATAGACATTCATATGTTTTATTATTTATTTTTATTCTATGTTCTAATAATTTTTTTTTTTTTTCTTTTTTAGTTACCAAATCATTTGCTAGAGGAGTTAGCTATGGACATTTACGATGAGGTGGATCGCCGGGAAACAGAAGCCAGTGAGTATCGCTTTTCTTTTATTTATTATAAATTTGATTAAATATGCTATAATTGCGAATAGAGAGCATGAGTTTTATTACTAATGTAGATAATTAATGATACATTTCTTTGTCGTGCTATTCCTTTGGAAGGGTGAGTAAACATTTAAACCTCAGCAAAAATTTAATTATCATATTAGCAAAAATGTACATGTTGTACAAGATATATAAACAATAACTGAAACATATGAAATATGCTCAGACAAGTAGATTTTCATATTTTATGCATAGTTTGGTTTTCAACTGCATCTTTCCCGGAGAAATGTACTGTTCCATTTCTGCCAGTTAATCCACAATTGTCATCTACTAGAAATCAAGGGAGACAAAAATTAGCGAGATTCACGCCGAAGGAATTCACCACTCTTATCGTAGATTTACTGATTGAAGCAGGTCGGAGACATACGCTTGCTAACAATGCACTTCAAAGTAATAATAAATTTACTAACGCAATTATTTTATGAGAGTTACTTTATACATTATTTATTATATTTTTATATCTTCTGTACTTTTTTTAGATCCCGCAGTATCTATGCTTCGTAAAGAGCAACTTGGTAAGCATGGATCGCAAGTGTCTGACGATGAACCTTTGTATGACAGTGTTGCGTCTGACGACGATTATGCTGCTCTAACATCTACAGATAATACTTCATCTGACATTTCAAACCAGCTGAAAACTAATAATGAGGTAAGTTATTCATTAGGTAATTAATGACTCTAAATATAAATAAATCATTAACAAACATGACTATATTCATCTTTAGAATAACAATACAAAATATTAGACATTTTTGTATAGAAATAGAATGTTTTATTTTTTCAAACTACAACAGATACATGTGCGTGCGTGCGTGCGTGCGTGTATATATATATATATATATATATATATATATATATACAATTTCACAAAACTTTTCTTTAACTCGTATCAGTAGAGATGCAAAAAATATATAAATTTACCAAACTCGGGGTATTAGTTATATTTACCTATTTGTGATAAAATATTAATTAAAGGTACCAACACTATTAACAAAAAGAGGAATAAGGAATTGGCTGAGCACATGGCTTTTCTGTAGGCGATGTTACTAGGCAAGTGCACGGATCTATTTGTGCATATGCAATCATTGCCAAAAATGTAAATTCTGACCATTGTAAAACATTAATTGAACTCATATAATCATTCGCAATCTACTAAACGCCATGATTTAATAACACAACAGTACAATGATTTTATATATATATATATATACAGGATGTATCTGAAATAACGTCCACTAATCATATAGTACTATTCCTAATAAAAAACTGAGACGAAAAGTCCTCTACCATTTTGCAATTTTCGCAATATTTTTTTTAGTTGCTCAATAAACAAAATGTCTAAAATTGACGTACTTTAACATATTTTTGAGAGTTTTTTTAAGAAAAATCTTCAAAATATTTCACAGAAAGATATCTTAAAATTGTCTTATACATCGATTTTATCAGTTTATTCGACAATATTTAGAAATTAATATCTCGTTAACTATTGTGAAAATTGCAAAATGGTAGAAGACTCTTCGACTTAGTTTTTTATTAGGAATAATATTGTATGGTTAATGGGCGTTATTTCAGTTACACTCTGTATATATATATATATATTTTATATATATATATATATATATATATATATATATATATATATATATATATATACACACACAAAAAAAA
>Ga0157363_1005724_pt1 | contig 11629 bp, 2 predicted proteins | sample AttsexASBM1_FD_111477 | JGI IMG/M metagenome (GOLD analysis project Ga0157363, IMG submission 111477) | Fungus gardens microbial communities from leaf cutter ant in Ribeirão Preto, State of São Paulo, Brazil - Atta sexdens ASBM1 | ecosystem: Host-associated > Fungi > Mycelium > Unclassified ...
CTATTGATTTCACATCATACTTTAGTAGATGACGATCGGTATATTCTAAAAAATATAGATGTGAATTTAATACCAAGCAGTATTTATATATGAAAAGAATGATTTTTTTTTAGTATTTAAAAATATAACTGCATATATATATATATATATAGATCTGAAAATAATTTTGTTGAACTATCAAAATAATTACGCATGAATTTTAAATATGATGCTGTAAAAAGTTTTGACATTCCGGCAACCAGCTTGAGCATGTATAATTATTTTGATAGTTCAACAAAATTATTTTCAGATCTCTATTTGACTAAATTTTAAGATATTTCTACTGAACTTTTCATGTATAATTCTCAGTATGTTTGTGTTAATACTAACATCAATATGGTATGGATTTGATTCTAGAATATTATTTTTGAGTGATACAGTATTAATTACATAAATTTTACGAACACAAGTATGATGCAACACAAGTTTGCCATACGTTTCATACTTTTAATGACAAAATTTTTATATAATCTTTCATAAACGCAAATAACCTAATTAAAAAGAAAGAAAAAATAAGCTGTTTAATCTTGAAATGATGTGAAGTGTGTAGTTCAATTGTATGTAACTATAATGTAATACTTAAGTAAATTATATAATAACACAAATTAATAATACAAAGTTGCTTCAAAATTAATGTTATTATTCACGCTCTCTGTTATAATAGTGACAACCAAGGAGTTCAAACTGATATGTAATGGAAAGAATTTAAAAGTTTGTCATTGCTTGTCTCTTATGATAGTGGATTCTTTAATAATGACTACTGAAGGCATAACTTAGCACTCAATAATCCCACTTGTAATATTCACGTATCAGTCTAGGCAAGCTAGAATTAAAACTTATGGTGTCCAATCCACACCATATTAATATTTATATCAACATCAATACTGTTATTTAAATACAATTATATAAATATATTATAATTGTATATAAACGTATTTTGTGACGTTAAATCCACATCCATATTTTTTTTAGATTGTAAAAGTAGTATTCAACACGCTGCCGTTGGTTGATTATGCGTCGCGACGAGGGATGTTTGGAATTCACAAAGGGGTGGACGGTTCGTGAATAATATAGATCGTTGGCGATGGTGCGGCGTTGTTAGGTTTTACTGCCCTCGAGAGGAGCTATCGGACCAGCGATTTATGGGGCGGAAGATCGCGGCTTGCGGAGTTGTGGCAGATTAGTCAGATTGTTTGGAAATTTTCATTGTTTTCTTGCCAACTGGGACAAGAAGAAGAAAGAGAAGAGAAGGGATCACCATACCATCACCGGGTACCTTGGCGTGAGCATTCGATCGTTTCCTGCCCACGTACCGGCTGCTCGGGAAGTCACTCTATTTACGGGCCGTCTTAAGTCGCACGCGAAGCACATGCAAATGCCGCGCGATAAAAGAACAAACGACGCAGCCTTTCCTTTGGTGGCGAACTCGGAGAAACGGTGGCGCCATCAACATCGTTCCTCGTTGTCCCATTGATTTATATTCCTTACCTAGGCCATGTAACTGCGATCGAGAGAATCTTTTTCGTTGGTAGGTTTTCGCGGTTCACATTATTGAATTTTAAAACCGAGTCAATTCGAATTCTCACTTTAATTATCTCTCTTGATTTTCTTTTTATTTTATATAATTTTGTTTAAATTGCAGTCAATTACATTAAAGGTGATTTCAGATTAAGTAAACGAGTAACTTTATCAATTGTGATAAAACATTCAAATTACTGGTGATATGATTATTTTATTGCGTTTGTGAAATTTGCAGTGCCAAGATTTTAATAGTAAGTTTACTAAGAAATATTCGACATAAATAAGCGAAGGTCATATTTGGTCAAAGAAGATCTGTAATATATTTTTGTGAATTTTACAATTTTCCAGCAAATCGCATTCAAGCGAACTGCGCACTGATTATTTGTCGAGCTTGGACAATCTTACAAAAGAACTTCTGTCTAGAACCAATTCGATTCTTCTTGAAATATGTTGTTAAACACAAAATTCTAAGAGACTTTTTAGATTGATTCTATTTAAGGAGTTAAAGAACTCTTCAGAACGAGAATGGAAATATTTAAAAAATATTAGATTTTTGAAAATTCAACCCATAAATCTAAGAGCCGATATAAAAAAATATTGTACATACTTCTTAGATTTTTATGTTTAATGTTTCAAGAACATGTTTCAAGAAGAATCGAATTGATTCTAAACATTTATGATAGGTCTCTTATTAATCTGAAGCTGTATATAATCAAAAATTAAATGAATAAACAATTTAATAATGCTAATAAGCATTTTTAAAAAATTGAAAAGAATTTAATATGAGAAAAACATCAAAATTTTAATGAATTAAAAACATCGAACGAAGACATGAGGAGTGGAATATGTTTTATTTTGTTTTACAGTATGGCAAATGTTAGGCTTACTTTACTATATATTAGCGCTATTTTAATGCGCTATTTTAATTGAAATACAAGAGAGCTTGAAAGTCCACATCATGATTAAATGGCATATTTCTCTCTTTCCTCCCCCTCTTTCTCTTTCTCTTATACTTCCTCGATGAACGGCCACGACAGTATCTCGATATGTGACACGGTCGAGAGAACGGTAATGCGGAACAGCAGCTGCATACAAATGGGGAATTTCGAGGGCAGGAATGCGTTACGGCTTAAAACGGCTTTCCATTCCATTAGATGAATCGCGCGGATAATTAATGTAGTTACGGTCACCCATGATATTCAATCCGCGGAAACCATAAAGCCGTGGCCGTTTAATATTGTTCACAAGGATGCTGAGTGCGTGTGCATCGGAGTAACAGCCATATCGATACACATAGGTAGCCTCAGCATTGTGTCCTCCATCGGCCTTCCACATACCGCATACATTTCTTTTTTAAAATTATATACAAAGTTGATGTGTCATACCAATTTGCTGCAGGAAACTCTCAAAAGTAAAGAACAACGTAGGGAATGACTGAATTCAAAGGGATAAAAGAAAATTAAAATTTAATCTTTTAGGTAATAAACAAATTGGACTCATGTTAATTAAGAAAAGAAGGTGACAATCAGAAAGTTAAAGTTATCAGTGCGGTAAACAATGTGTAAATTATTCATATTTAATCCTATTTATTTATTTTTTTTGAGGACATGCAAAAGATCTCGCACTGATCATATAAGAAAAATAGCTTTAGTCAAATTGGTTGAAACTGATATTTTATAAATTATGATCAAAAGAACCATCTCCCAACCAAATCATAAAAATTGGACAGATTTGAAAGTTTTTATTTTGAGTTTAATCGGTTTGAAAAAATGTCTTTATCTATTAAATAAACTAAATCTTTCAATTGTATTTTAATATTTTTACGTACAGAATAAAAGATGAATCAATTGATATAAAGAAAATACATAGTTGTTTTTAGAAAAAAATATACAGTTGCATATTGCAAATTGCATAATTTTTTTGAAAAGCAGCTATGTGTTTTCTTTGCATCAATTGATTCATCTTATTATTTTGTGTAACATTAAAATAAAGTATCTCAAAATGAATAATTTAGTAGATAAAAGTACTTTTTAATTTAATTAGATCCAAAATGATTGGCATAATTTTCAAATGATACCAAATTATTTTTAATGATTGTAGAGACTTATAGAGATTTCTGATCAGTATCTAATAATCTACAAAATATCACAGTTTGAATGAATCCATTATATAATTAGTGTAGGGGTCCTTTTACATGTTTTTAAATTATTGAGAAGATTTTAAGTATTAATCAATGAGAAATTATTTTTTTGACAAACATAATTTTGGATCTTAAATCCAACTCTCGTATTAGATTAGACGATCGGGTGGTAAGCGTCGTTTTTGCGCCGCCACACGACTGCTTTTCCGCATTGGGAGATATATCTCATAGGGCAAAGTTCTGCCGGAACATCAAAAATTGGCGTGTTCCCTCGGGGTGGGAGCTAAATCATTTAAATTTCTGCGCAAACGACCGCGCGCACATGCGGGCAGAACTTACATTCTTCTGGTGGAAAATTTAAAAAATGATGAAAGGAGAGGGAAGAAGAGAATGAGAGAAGAGCAAAAAACCGTGAGGAAAGGGTATTATCCAGCTAGCGAATGGCTCGAAAGTTTCGCGTCGAGGGTGATCTCACCCGGAACTATCCTCAAACTATCGTCAAACTATCGTTGCTACTGACCTTGTTTTCGAGCCGTGCCGACTGTACGACGTGCCGAAAATCTTGCGGAAGTTTGCCGCCTTCTAAATGTGTGTGTTTGACAAAGGAATTTCCATTTTAATAGTTCTGTTTGCTTTAGATATTACTATGCCGAAATGATGATACTTCGTTTCATCGATTTGCTTTATTGAGCGAAAATGTCGATTTCAGCATTAGAATTGAAAATTTTATCGAAAATTATTATGAAAAATAGAATATAATTAAATTTTGTAATATTAAAATCCCACCAAAAAGTGTATATCTAATGTTATAAAATATTAATTGCACATTTCTGAATTGTATTCGAATAATTTTTACTTTTATTGACGCCACATATTTGAATTTCTAATAAAAGTGAGATTTTAATATTTTTTAAATATTTATAGAAATACACGCATATATAGCATTTGTGGTTTTTGTTTTTATATTATGCTTTAGATTATTACAATGATATCAGTGAGTTTATGAAATTTAAAATCCTCGCTAGCTAAGCCGGGAAATGTTTGCACGCGATATCGAGAATGTCCTCGAAGAGGATTTACATTTTTATTTCCCGATATACTACAAGCTCGTTTTTGTTGATGGGGATTACCGCCGATCAACGATAGCACGTGTAGTGAAAATTAACAAAAAATTGCGCGCCAACAACGCTTTCGGGGATTCCACGTCTTCTCTTTTTTAACTTTGATATGCATTTAACAATTATATATGAATATTTTGTAAATATCTAATTGACTTATATTTTAAAAGCTACTTTAGTAGAATTTAAAAAACATCTCGATCTTATGTTATAAGTAACAAATAAATATATAGCACAAGCAATGTATAAGTCTGATAAATAACTAGTAAAATATAATTGTGTACATTTTCGCGCACATTTAATAAAATCACTTAAAGTGAACTTATGCCATTTTTAATTAAATTAATTTAAATTATCCAATTTAATCGTATTTAGATCAACTGTTCATCGTATTTGCCAGGATTTATTTTGCTGTTTGCGAAGATTGATCTAGCGTATGTGTGTTACATCTCGCAAATAGTATCCTACGTGATGTTTTAGCTCATAGATGAGAAGAGAGAGACTGGTGAATTGGGAACGTCATTTGTAGAATATTGGAGTACAATCTGGTCGATTGCATTCTTCGAAACATTCGATACTCCATGGCGAAGGGACCAGAAATACGAAAGCGAGAGAGAATCAAAGACCAATGGAGATCTTGGAAGAAGATAATATACCGTGGCACGAAATAGACTTTGAATCTGTTCGTGTTTTTATCAATATCGCATTTACTGCCAGAAATATTTTTTTAGACGATAACTAGTGTGAGAGAATGTGAAACGAGAAAAATACAAAAACATTAATTTAATTTGTTTTGCTATACAAATGTTGTATATCAGTGTTTTATTCTTTTCTAATAATATAATGAAAAAATTCTTTTATCTCGATTGCCATTAATTAAACATTGCTATTTTTTTATAAATTTCTCATATCTCTACGGAAAGAACGATTTTGCGAAGTATCTAAAAAATTAACCGATACACAGATATAAAAATAATTTTGTTGAATCGTCAAAATAATTACGTAAAACGCATAAGTGTTAATAATAATGCAAAAGTTTCTAGCAATTACATTTGGCCGTTCTGCATAATTATTTTGATGGTCTAAAACAAAATTATTTTCAGTTCTTTCTGTACATTGAAAAAAAGTTTATTAAATCTTAATCATATTAAATCTTAATCATATTTTTTTACTTGCTAAGTAAACATTTATTTATAGTAAACAAATATTTATTCAAAAAAATTATAATTAAAATTAATAGTTTTCATATCAAATAAATGTTTAAATTTAGTAAATATATTCAAACAAATATTTATTATCTTTTTACAGAGAATTTTCAAAGAGAGAAAAAGGGAGAAAAAGAAAATTTATAAAAGAATTTATAAATAACTTTCATTTGCATTTAGAGACACTTTGACTAACTCCCGACTTAATTTTAATTTACAATTAATCTTTTGGAATTGATCAATCGCATTTGTCATTTCGCTTAAGGCGCCTCCAGACAATATGATCAATGTATTTAGCAAATACCATACACGTGATGGCCATATCGTCTGAAAGTGCTTTTAACGACAGATGCAATTGCAATGAACTAACTATCGAATTAAAATTAATCGGAAAATTGATCAAAGTGATTCTTGGTAATTTCACAAAGCTCTTGCTTTTGCGATTTTTTGTAAGATATTATATGATATTTTCAAAACAAAGTAATGTACATTTAACTACATATTGCTACAAACAAATAGATGAATTAAAAGTTCTCTATTAAGATAAAACGTACTTCCGTGCGTATATAGAAAATATTTGAGCACTATTGCGTTGATACGCTATTCAATATTTTTCAGCGCTCTTTCTTATTCCAGTAAAATCTTGTTTCCAATGAAGAATACCGACAGATCCATATCAGTGTATCGAGAATTTTAGAGACATATTTTCAGATTCAGCGAACAAGCTCCTGTTTCGTTGTATCGGCAGAAAGATGCGGTAAATGCATTCGGGATCGATTTTATCGAGGATGTGTACATGCGCGCTTAATTGTTGTTGACAGAAGTTACTATAATTATGCAACGGTGATTGAATTTTACATTACACGCCATGGATTAATTCATGACTCTTGATACGACTCTAAAATATAGATTAGTGTTTAAACTGTCTGTGGGGTATAAATTAAACCGATAAATAGATATGTGAGAGAACTATTTTAAAGAACAGTTTCTAGAAATAACGTTGAAATGTAAATCTCTACATTTTCGGAGATTCTAATTTTAATTTTATCCTTATTTTAATTTTGTAATTATACAGCTGTCTGCGAATTTAATTCAAATTCTCAACATTCGTACAAATTTTATAAGTAGCAAAGACCGTAATCAGAGAATACGAAGTAGAAACGAGTATAATCAGACAACCTGGGAATAAGTAGAAATGACCACGCTATGGTCAGACCGAATGGAACATAAAATTGATATTGATAATAAACTCGCCTATATTCTTACATATTATTTAGGTTCCATTTAACATTTGCGAGTATTTTATCTTTCTTGTTGTTACATATTAAATAAGGACGAAATGATACATGTAAATATTATACGATCGTTAAGTGGAGCGCACTCTTAATATACAGTTTTGACTAAAAATATAAAACATCATAATTGATATAAACATTCTATATTTTACAAAAAAATAAATTAAGAAACGATTTTATTGAAAAATAATATTTTTTATTTACAATAACTTTAATATTTTATTGTTAATTTTTCTTTTTAATTTTATTAGCGCTCTTTTCAAGAAAATGCAATAATAAAGTTGCTTTGTACTTACGATCTAGACTGTATAATTTAATACAAAAATAATTGTGTATTCTTATTATTATTTGTAGCATTTAATACGACACTATCAATATTATATAAAAGTCTAATGAATGCAGTCTCACTTCTCTTTAATTCTAAATAAGAGAGATATCACTCTATTGACAGTTTTTTATTGAAAAATGATGAATTCGCGTTTCGTTTACAGCGATGTAATTTTCATTTAATTCAGTTTAATACAATTTCAAGTCAGTTTAATAATTTAATTATTAAAATAATAAATTTATTATGTTTCAATATTTTGAAATAGTCAATATCATCGTGGAATTAAAAAAATGGAAGAAATAAAAATCTCTCTCTTTCTCTCTCTCTCTCTCTCTCTCTCTCTCTCTCTCTCTTTCTCACTTCCTCTCGTGAGTACAGATTTAGCATGCTTCTTTTATTCTAATCGCTTTCACCCCAAGTTTGTGGACGACATTATGGTTTTCTCATTACTGTATATATACGACATAATCCTTTTCATCGTTAACCGATCCGATTTGGTGTCCGACGTGTCGTCAATGCAATACGAAAGACTATTCATCGAGCTTCTCGGTAGTCTCGCTTTCCTTTTACCTACTCCGGGAGGAGATAGCTCCTAGTGGCTGACAGCTTGCACGAGAGAGCTTGCAGGAAAAGATGATATAGCATCGCAGCAATAGCGGCAGTGGAATGAACTCCCGCCTCATTTGTACCAGTGCAAGAACGCGGTCTGGATACGCTACCCGGCACGTTTTGCCGGCCGACTGATCGGCCAGCCAGTCAGGCAGCTCTGGTAAGATGAATTACATCGGGACGTGATGGTGCCGTCTGCTTACGGTCGCGCTACTGATCGGAATCGCGGAAACTTGTGTACGGATCCCGACACGTCTGCAGCTCCGCCTTGCTCTTTCTACCATGTTTCCTCTTTTCGTTCGTCTTATCGAAGCTTGCGTGCTCTCGAGCTTTTCCTGTCCCGGTGTTGGAATTGGAGTGAAGAAAGTGCAAAGGGAGGACGGGGGGGTTAAGATTGATTGCATCGAGTCTCGCGTACAGTCGGTACGGAAAGAAATCGACGGACGCGGTGCGGATTTCTATGCGTTTTAAAGAATCTCGCTTGCATCGTGAGAAATGACAAAGGGAAAAGATATTCGCGATCTCGAAACGCGTGAATACGCGGATCAACGCTTCGTTCAGGTTGATAACGGAGTATCACTTGTTCTATTCTCGGTATCAAGCGAGAGAAGAGTACTCCGATAATCGAGGAGGAGGAGGCGGAGAAATTGAACCGCGATAATCTTCTGCGACTGTTACATTAACATTTTTCTCACTTTACTCTCTAACTGCCGATTTATCATTATGTTTTCGCTATATTAAAAAAATGTCTGGTAATAATAATCAAGCCTACACGGAAAGAATGATTTTGTTGAAGTATTTAAGTCAAATAAAATACAGATCTGACAGGGAAGCTTAGAAGTGATTATCACCGATTTCAATGAAATTTGGTAGGATTATAGATGATCAATCGTTTTCAAGATATTTTAATATTAAATTTATTAATGGCAGTTATTATTAGAGTTTAATATATATATATATATATATATATATATATATATATATATATACTCGAGTTCATAGTATTTAAAAATTTTTTATTTATTTTTAATAAAATTTTCAACTTAAAGTTTATAAAAGTAATCTACAATAAAAATAAATTAATTTCTCATATTAATTATTCCTATCATAAAATATTATTATATAACAGAAAAATATTAATTGTTAATGAGGTTTGAACTTGAATCTTTAAGTTAAAAGGCTATTAATATATCCATTACAAATGCTTAAGTATACATGTTCTAATAAGTTCTAATGAATTGCTAAATTTAATATTGAAATATCTCGAAAATGTCAAGTGTCTACGCCTAAATAGGAGTATAATGATGTTCAGGGGAACACACTCTATATCCTGCTAAAGTTTCATTGAAATTGTGAGGACCCTTTCTAAGTCTTCTCTCATAAAAATTATTATGTTTAATTAGTTGACCTATCGAAATAATTAGTAATCTTAAGCATGATAAGCAATGATACAAAAAGTTTTGATGTTCTAATTTGAGCTCTCTACATAATATTGGTGGTCCAACAAAATTATTTTCAGATCTGTATCTAATTAAATCTTTTCATATCAACAAAACCTTTTTGTATTAATGATAGTTAAAGCTTTGATGAAATAAAATCAAATGTTAATTAAAATCAAGTGTTCGATTAATATAATTAAAATTAAAGCAAAACTAAACGCTAATGTTGCTTTTCTAAATATTTTGTTTTATTTTTATAATTGTCATGTTTGATAATATTTGTTAAATATTGTACTAATAATTGTACGCTAAACAAAATACAGTATATTTGATAGCTATTATTCAGTTTTTCAGACTTTTTTTAAAAAAATATCTACACACAAAATAAATATATGTACAAATATATTTTAATTCTACGCGTTTTTATATGCTTGACTGTGCTTGATTAAATTATTAATAATACAATATTAAATATTCAAAGTTAATTAGTAGAATTTAACTGGAATTTTTCAACAAGACTTAGATTAAGGGACGCACCTCGACTGTCACGCCTGGTCGGGGAAATGTCTGAGTCCTCTGGCTGCTATCCGGCACATATCGGAAGAATTCATGATCATCTTTGTACCATTTAACTGAGTAGAGATTGCTTCCACTCATTATTCGCCATTCGCATCTGAGCTCGATCGAAGAACCCACCTCGGCTTCTTTTGGCATCTTGAACTCCACCTTGATATCGCTGCTTGCTGAAATACAAATATATTCATTCATGCATCTGCTGTATAAGAAATGACATAGAAAGAATGATTTTACTGTAGCATCTAAAAATAGTTATATACAGATTTTCATTTCTTTTTACAAATTAGGAAATATTATTTCCTTTTTTGATTTAAACTTTTATTACATATATATTTATAAAAATGCTGATTAATTTGAATCTTATGAGAAAGAAAATTTTAACTAATTTAATCGCAAAAAAAAGAATTTTGAAAAAATATATTTCTATGAAGATTTAAAGAATTTTTTCTTTTTTTTTGAAATTAAAAAAATTAAATTACATCGTTTATCATTTTCATATAAGAGTATGGATGCCCATAAATTATTTTATTTAGCTTATACATTGTGCCAAATGACCTTAATGCCATTTAATTGATGTCATGGAAAATAAATCAACATTTTTTTAAACATTTTTTAGTTTCTTTTTCATATTGTTTTACATATTATTTATAAAAGATAGCATCGCAAAAAACTTTATTCAAAAAAAAGATGTAAAAATAATCATATGATTTTCTTCCTCTTTTTAAACCTTCTTCATTCAGGGGAACTTTTTTCATTCAGTATCATAAACTTCATTAAACAATATATTAGACGTTATGAATTTTATACACGTTGGTAATATAGTTATAGTCCATTTAATATTTCGAAATATTCTTTCATTTTTCAGTTAGTAAAATTCTACCTTCTGATTGATTAATGAGATACATTGTATCGAGATACGAAGCATTTAGCGTCAAGTGGATCACATTCAAATTCTTTATAAAACAAATCAGCCATAACTAATTTTTATGCATTTTTTGTTTCGAAAAATCTTCTTTTTCGCGATTAATGATTTCCGTGACAATAACATCATGCACTTTCTACTATATACATTATATCTACTATACATAATGAGAACGACGAGCTTTCATGAATCGTGTTCCTGAGCTCGTTATAATTCTTGATCACGAATAGAATTGCTGATCTCGCGTGGCGCGTAGCATATGCCACTTTCGGGATTCCATTTCGTTAATCCACGGACGCGCACAGAGTGGACGACGTTTGGAATCCGTAGTCGCTTCGCAATTACCGTTCGCGTTTGTCAGCCGAGGACGGGCATGGACGGTAAAAGGATGACCGTGTGTTAAGCGCGAGAATAAATACGCGGTTAGCGAAAGGGTC
>Ga0157363_1005725_pt1 | contig 11629 bp, 11 predicted proteins | sample AttsexASBM1_FD_111477 | JGI IMG/M metagenome (GOLD analysis project Ga0157363, IMG submission 111477) | Fungus gardens microbial communities from leaf cutter ant in Ribeirão Preto, State of São Paulo, Brazil - Atta sexdens ASBM1 | ecosystem: Host-associated > Fungi > Mycelium > Unclassified ...
AATTATTTCAGGTCTGTATCTAACTGTTTTTAGATAGTTCAGCAAACTGTTCCTTCCGTGTAGAAAAGTAAAATCTAATTATTTATTATTATCCTTGTTTAAATCATAACTCTTTATTTGTTGCAATTTCATATCAGAGCTTTTTTCATCTAATATAGCCGTATTCGATGATAAATAGCTTCTCTTTTGCTTCTTGATTTTCTCATCGCTTAAATTAAACGATATGAGCATAAATTCGCCATGAAATCGTGATGATGGATGCGGCTGTATCCGGTTACGGAATACACTGTTGAGAACGCCGGTATCCCGTATAATCCCGCCACGCCTTTGAAATTACTCGATGCTTGCTTGAGTCAAATCGAGTTAGCCGAGAGCACGTTACTCGATCTTACAGGACTTTGCAGAACGAGTCAAGCAGATACACGGTGGGATAGACGAAAGAAATTCTGTACGCAGGGAGGCTTTAATAATAACCTCCCGACATGTTGCGCAATAAATCCGATCTCGTGCGGACGTCCTTGTAGGGCGGCAGTAGCAATAAATTCATACCAAGTGTCAGAGGTCTTCCATGCGAGGAAAAACGTTCGCGAAAGTTTCTTCGAAAAATTTGCAATGTAATTTATTTTACTCGTTTAAACAACAAACGTCTACCGCATGTTTTATGCGATCCTTTGAAAAAGAATATCACAATTTCCAAGGATATGTAATAGAACTATTTCTCTAGTAATATACTATCTCATGCATATCAAAACTATCGATTTTGTTCGAAATAAAAGATGTATTTTCTTATTTGAAATTGCAACATAATTGCTTCGGTTAATCGATACAATCTGATCGAATTCGAAACTGATAAAATAGAGAGAGCGTGTCTTTACTTTACTTTCCCCCTCTGCGTTAAAGTGTGGTAATTAAAAAGAGAGATATTATGTTATCTCGGAATAATTCGCAGAAATTTAACCGGTCGCATCCGCAATCTCTGTGCAGCCACCGGAAAATATGGGCTCGGAGGCCTGGGAGCTGGAGAGGAGGTACTCGGTGCCGGGAGCTTTAGACACCAGGGGGTTGGAGCCGCCGGCCAGCGAGGATCTACACGCATGGTCGATTTACAGGTGAGCACTTGTAGTTAAAGTGCAAGCGTATAATCCGCGTATACGCACCGTACGTCGTCCAATTCAAGTTTCACCAGAGGCGAAACGCCAAAGCGAATGCTGCCCATTGCTGTGTCATCTTTTTTGCTGTTCCCCATATGAAAGGAATTGCCGATCGGACTTGTTGATTTACAATATTCTATGTACTTTCATGTATTACATCAACGGTATCATTATTATCGTTAAAAATATTAAATGTCAGTGAGTATTATCAAGCATGCGTGACTACGGAACATGATAATGATTAACGGGAAATATCAATACTTTAAACCGCACTGTCATTTCTCTAATTTTTTTTTTTTTTTAATAATAATTCGCGGTAGAGGTTCAGAAGAATGAATAGCGTATTTACACACATCATCTAGAAAACGCATTTTAATTCATATAATTAACTCTCTCTTTTTCTCTCATCTAATTATCTAAAAACACCTTGTATACAAAGAATAGATATTAAACACGGGAATGTCGATGAATGCGAGGTATACGCATTTCCGCGATTCCGCAGGCAAAACCTGAACTCCGACTTCACGGACTCCGCGCTCGGCTCCGCCGAGAAGTCGCCCCTTCCGTACGGGAACTTTCAGTTGCGCGACTCCACGGTGCAGAGCATACTGCGGCATCCGCGATATGGTCCCAAGAGTCCGTTGGCCAACAACTCTTACACGTATTTGAAGTTTGGTTTGCCACGCGTCTTACCGCCCAGCTCGCGGAATCGCGACGGCTCCAGCGGTTACGATTCCAGCGAGGAAGGACGACGTGTGTCGCACGCAGGTATGAACGATGATATTTAAATTAGAGCTCGATATCGATTGCATTTTTTAAATTCATTACTATTCTGTTGTACTCTTCAACACGGAAAGAACAATTTTGCTGAAATATCTAAAAATTTAGGTTGATAGACTGTCTGAAAATGGACGAACCATTATAGAACATTTTGATTATCATCAATCAGAATTTTGGTTATCACAATTTTAATAGATTTAATCAGAAAATTCTAATTCGCTTATTTTTAACAAGAATTCTAATTAATGTAACCAGACAATTTTCTCAAATAATTAGGAAATTAAAATATAATGAGTAATATTGCAAAAAGTCGTGATATTCTAGCAATCAGTTTGAAAGTTCTACATAATTATTTTGACAGTCCAACAAAATTATTTTCAGATTTATATATCTAGCTACATTTTTAGATACTTCAGTCAAATGGTTCTTTCTGTGAATCAATTTTTCATTGAAAAAAACTATGTTCATTTTTAGAAGATTTTAAATAAGTTATTAAATTAACTATTCTAAAAATTTAATTTGGGTTACTGGATAAAATTGAAGATTATCAGGATTACGTGTTACAAATTCTACTTCGACATGCAGGTGCTCCGGTGCATACAACCTCGATCATGCGTTCAGCAAGAAGCGATCCGGATTTCAGGCATGTTCACGCTGTCCCGAGGGAGCCAGCGCATTCACAATTAACTGTCGCGAGAGATCATCCGAGGTTGAGGAGTGCCAGCGAGGCTAATTTGTTGCAAAGTGCTGTCAGGACCAATCGACGACACAGCATCGCGCCGATCGATCCCGGTTACATAGCGCACGGTAAAAAAAAACAATGGACGAAAATAAGTGACTATCTTTAACACTAATAAATAAAAAGGAGCATCCACGCAAGATCTTTTTCTCAGAATAATCTATTCTATTTTTCTTGCGAAAAAGATATTTTTCTTGCGTGGGCTTGAATGTTTCTTTGTTATTTATTAGTGTCATTTTGTAAGGCCTTAGTCTCTTTATTTTTAAACTATCTTTAATACTCCTGAAAATTATTTATATTATATTCATAAATCCTGAAATTTATGCACTTTCTTGTAGTTTTTCTTCTATTAGTGGAATCTATTCGTGGAATTGATCTTAAATCGAAAGTTTTACGAAAGGCCCTAGTTCGTTGAAAAAACTTCCGATTCTTTCGGTCTTCTAAATTATGGGATTTTAATAAATTTGAAGTATCATGAGCGACGTACATTTATTCTATAGGACATGGTATCCTTGGACCGGAAGGTTACGCGCTGCCATTGAGACCCATGCCATGTCTGCAGCATCCTCACCTACAGCTGCGAGGTGTGGAAGCTTCAGGTTCGGATGGATTGCCGCTTCTTCGTGGTATTACCCTCGAGGCCGGCGCCGCCGAGATACTGGCTATTATGGCGACTACCGAGAAGGAAGGCACGCAGATTGTTGAGACGATTGCGGGTAGGAGGCGGATAAAAAGGGGCGATATTTTGCTCAATGGAAGATCTGTATCAGCACGCAGCCTAAGGTACTTTCTAATCTCCTTGTAGCACGTGTACCGTGTACGCTTTCTTGTTACGTGGCAATGAATCATTAAATGTATTACGATTGGTAATACTATTTTGTAAATATATAAAGGAACATTTCTTTGTTATCTACACCGCGTAAAATTTATTATTTTTAAAATGAATATGCAAATTAAATTTCTCGATTAAAATAATGTTGCGGCTATTCTTTATCGATATTCAGTTACACTCGAAATTTTATATAAGCTTATATAAAAAATGAAAACGATTAATGCTCGACTAATATAGATTAACTTTAATTTACTATTCATCTGGTTCTAAAAATTAAACAAAAATAGAGAGTAAGTGAAAGAGTTGAATCAAAATTAAAATTAATCCACATTAGTGGACATAGTCATAAATGTAAGGATTGTAGTTAAATGAGAGATCCATGGTTGGTTTAACATGAGTCAGCTTCAACTTAGTTGACTGATTCTTTGTTCCTTTCTAGATCATAGCACCGGCTATGATCCAAACAGAAAAGAAACATTTAATTAACTACGGCTAACGGTAACCGATATTAGCGAAACAGACTGTAACTAGCGAATGCATTAACATACAAATTTACAAATAGAGTCGAATAATAAGGTGAATAATAAGGTGAACGCTACTCATTATTCAATTATCGCTTCAATTGCCGACTTAATTATTGCTTCATGTTTAATCTCCATGGATTGCACTTCTCTTCGTACTACTCAAACAATCTTTAGTTACATCATACATTTTAAAAGATATTGCATGCATAAAAAATTATCGTTTAATTTGAATTGGATTTTTTACTTAAATTCCATTTTCCTCTTTATACTAATCCGAGTTATCTGGGTGATCCGGATATCCGAATATAATCAAATAGATTATTTTTAATAATTTGTTCTCGAATATCTGAAGCATTTTTATAATAAATGTCTTTTTCGGAACGATCGATTCAATTATTATTAATATTGCAACCAAAATAGATCTCGCGTCGCCTATCTGCCCACGGAGAATGGTCTTAGCCCCGGATTGACTGCTCAGCAGACTCTCAGCTTTTACATGTTACTGAGAGGTGGCCGTAATACCACTACACTCGAGGCTGAGGCTATTCTGCAGGAGCTCGGCTTGGAGGCGACCAAACACTGCCTGGTGAACACTTTGACAACCTCCGAGGCTCGACGACTAGCCCTCGCTTGCCGGTTGCTTCAGGACTCGCACATCCTCGCTCTAGATAAACCCACGCACGGTCTGGACATTTTCGATGCCTTCTTCCTGGTCGAGTATCTGAGACAGTGGGCCAGCCGTGGTCAACGTCTCGTCATCTTGACCCTACACCCACCCACTTATGAGATCTTGACAATGGTATCGAGAGTCGCGCTCACGTCCGGCGGACGAGTCATGTACTCCGGACCTAGAAGAGACATGCTGCCATATTTCGCCCTCGCCGAGTTTCCCTGCCCGCCGTTTAAGAATCCGTCCGATTACTATCGTACGTGACAAAATTGTTTTACTTAAATTCTAAGATCCCACGAAAATGCAGCTAATATTATTGACAAAATTATTTCCAAAAATAATTGTTTCTTATAAATTTATAATTTTTTTATGACAAATAATATAGATAAGAATTCTCTCTCTTTTCTAGTTGATTTAGTAACGCTGGACGACCTGTCGGCGGAAGCGATGCTGGAGTCCTCGCAGAGGATAGATCATTTGGCGGAGCTAGCTAGAACAAGGCTACCTCCTATCAGCGATCCTGGTCCACCTGGCGCACTTCCGCCTTCAATGCCCGGACCCAATATATTTGTACAACTGTACGCGCTATTGTTACGAACGCTCATCTACAGTCAACCGTGGACGTTAACAAGACTGCTGCGGAAAATCGTCATTTCCGCGTCGCTCAGTGTTTTACTCGGTGCAATATTCTGGGATATCGCCAGCGAATCAAATCTATATTTGCGAGACAGAATAGGCTATCATTACGCTAGTTTGGGTATTTTTTTCTGGCCGCTGTGCCTCCTGGCAATGTGTGACGTAGCCAATAACAGACCGAATGTGGAGAGGGACATTAGAGACGGACTCTATGGTCGATTCATGTACATTCTCGCAGAGGTAGGCCTAGATTCATTAAAATTTCAAATTTTATCAGCGTGAGGTACAAAGAAAATGCATTTTATTTCCAGCTCATCTGCAGCGTGCCGTCCTGGTGTGTGGTCTATCTGGTATATCTAGCGCCAGCATTTGCAATGTCGGGATTGCATCTTGTGCCGGACGAGAACCTGATGTCAATGTGGAATTACCTCGCCATCGGTTTACTGTATTTGATAATGCAGCACCTCATCTGCACATTCTTCGCACACGTGTGCAAGTGGACTTATCTGGCGGCGTTGATTGCCGGAATAGTGTTGGGCGAAATGACCCTGGCCGGCGGAGTGACTCTGCACCTGGACAATCTGCCGTCGTGGTATCAGCAGATCAGCCCAATGCAGTGGTCCATGTCACTGCTGTTGCCGCGTCTACACAAGAGCGAAAGTGTGGGAAAGTTGGCCAATTGTAAGCAGATCCGACAGGACATCATCATCCAGGCAGCGTGCGAGCCACCCGATGGTGCGTTGGCTCTTCGTGAGATCGCTCTCGATAAGTTAAACGTGCGAGGGGAATTTTGGTTGGGCATCGGAGTGATTATCGTCACTGTGCTTATCATTTTCGGATTCTTGTGTGTCAAGTATGCCACTCCGAAGAGGCCCAGAAGTGCCCCGAACAAACCCTGATTGCACATTGAAGAGACTTTATCGCGAAGTAGAATTCAAATTGTACAATCTGAGTGCCACGAAGTTGATTTAAGTATTCGTGAACTTTCAATCTTCAGAGGGAGTCATGACAGTAAAGCTCCTCGTTGATATCATGCTTCATTGTAGATTAACCCTTTGCGGTCCGCCGACGGCACAATGCCATTACATAATAGCCATGGTACAACAAACTTGAGCAGTAAAATATAAGCAGTAAGCAAATTGGTCATTGACAGTAGATACCATAAGACAATAGCATAAGCAATAACAAATCAAACATGTTGATTTCCTTACTACTTACGTTTAATTTACTGAGTAAATTTTTTGGTGTGCCATGGCCCTAAAAATATCAGTCTTATTGTCAAATACATACAATTATTATATTGTATGCAATTGTCATAGATAAAAATTAAAAATAAAAGTACTTTAATAGGTGCTTTTATGTCGTAAGTGTTTACGATAAAAAAAATACATGATTCGCATAATCGGACTTACAATTAATTTATTTCAGCCGATAATCAGATGATGCGATAATGTAATAAACACACGGATCGCAAAGTGTTAAAAATCACATACCAGCCAGGTATGAACTCGTTAAACATTTTCATTGTTGACATTCTGTCTTCGCGGATATCTTCTTGTCATCTATATAGATTTCCTATTTTGAATTTTAGCGACTAAATCTTCGAGCTTGATTTTGACGAAAAGCACTTTGATCGAATCTACTTTACTAATTCGCATTGCGCTCGTAAAGTTTCGTCAACGTCTACTTCATTGCGATTCTTTAAAGGAATAAACTTTAGAGACTCGCAGAGTAGACAGAAAAGCGGTATGGAGTACAAAGCATAACGAGATATTACTTTATACTCCGAAATAGAAACTCGCTGTTTATAGACAATAGAAACCCGCTTAATACTTCGTATATTGTCCTAACTGACTTTTTGTTGTAATCCTATGAAATAAACATTTTCACAAAACGAACAATTTTATCCGTTTCTCTAACTCTTCGTACTTCTGAAAATATCGGAAAACTTGATTATATATTCATTATTACATAATTTTAGATTGCAGTAATTTTGCAATAATTTATTATTCTTACATTATATAGATGAGCGTTATTTATTTATACTCGAATAAACTATTTAATCTTTAAATCTTTTAACACTTCTTTTTTTAAAGAAAAAGAATCAAGATTTTTATAATTTATAAATTTTGAGAAAAGAATTTTACATTGCTATTGTGCATTTGTAGAAAATGATAATTAATTGAGATGTTCAAAATCATTATTTCTCTCGGTTATATTAAACATACTGATAAAGTTGATTTAAATTAATATCTTAAATTAATTGTCTTAAATCATTATTTCAATAAAGTTCTAAATCGACACTCTGCAGGGAATTTTGATACCAACGAGTAGCATCGATAACTTCACAATGATTGATTTGTGCGGGAATTATAACGGTCTCTGTTCGTAGGCTCCATCTAGAGATTGTGACCGCCGATATTGAAGATATCTGTCATACAATAAATTTTAATTAGCAAGAACATAGCGAGATTATTTAAGAAAGTAGTATTCTGATTCTTCTTTATTTTTATTAAGCGTATGATAATGAAACGGATTTAAGTGTCGCGATAAAAAATTCTATAGTAGAATAAAAGCTTATAATAAATAGATGAAATCATAGGTAGATAGGAATACGTTTTCGTTTCGAAGATCGATAAAATGTCACTCTTTGTAGGTGCCATACTACGCAAATCAAGCTATAAAGAGCCTATGTCTAATAAACGAGTTTCAGACGTCTATTAGAAATCGATACCATGTCGAGCAAATTTATCCCGCGGATGACGCATGCTAAGAAATGTGAAGTGCGATTAAAAATAAAAACAACTCGCTTCGTCCACGTCGCTTTAGATTCTCTCTCGCGATATTATATTAAACGTAAAAATTCTAACGCTAAATTACTATCGCTGCAATACGAGGAGAGATAATTGTACACCGCGAATACGTTAATCGGATCCAAACTTAGCCGCCATCGCTCCCTAAATTTAGCGTCACGTTTAGCGCTAAACGTGGCTGCCTGATTCCAAATTTTATTCGACTAATATACAAAACAAAAATCCAGTGAAAACTGCACGGTCTCGCCTCATTTAAAATCGTTAAATATTATTTCACTGTCGCTCTTTCGCGTGAGGTAATCGATCTTTATCGTCTTTTGAGAACTCTCGTTCGTCGTCAGTCACAAAGGCGCATCTCGACAATTCGCTTTTACGTAAGCACTTACTTTCATCGCGATCAAGTTTGCAATTAATTACGCCAATTAGTGCGGTCGACGTTCGTCGAACTCAGCAAAGTTCCTCGAGAGATCGCTTATCGTTCTTTTCGTGTAATATTGTAGGTCTGATACGGCAGATAAAAGTGTCAAGAATGGAAGGATTCCAATCATGCTTTGATTCATGCGAGTACTTGTATCTCGCGATTATCAAGATTATGGATATTTCTCAGAAATGTATTTATTTGTCGTTATAGGTTATCATTTTTTGAAATATTCTTTTGAATATAAAGGAGAATTTCATAAAAAATTGTACATTCCATACACTTTGTTCTCATTATTTAATTTACGATTGAAAATTCATTAATATCATAATTTTCAACGGAATGTTAATTAGAACAAAAATTAAATGTTTCTCACGATATCATTAAAGTCGACTGATAACATATTATCGCTGATAATATATCTATCCAATATTAATTTGTTTAGTAGCAAAATGACATTCGTTCATATAAAAGTGAAAGAGTACTTTCACAGATATGAGATATGTTTACATGACATGATGAAGTAAATAAAATATATCGAGCAAATAGATTTTATATTAAAAAAAATAGGTTTTTATATTGGAAAAATCTGAAATCTCTTTTTTGCGTTTGTATTTTTAATAAAAAAATTTTTGTTTTCTAAATGAGTGGGAGATATAATTTCATTTGGGAACTATTTCTCGTAAATAACATAAGAAGGGAAAAATATTAAATATAACTTTCGTGTTAACTCTTAAACTTCAATTATTTTTTTGTTTTATATTGTTGTGTTTTATATTGTGCAACAATTTACGCGGAGAGAAACGTAAATGTTGAATAACTTTTGAAACCAATTTTTTTTTCTACGAATATCATGCCAATACAATTTCATTTGTTTTGAAAAATAAAAACAAAGAGATTCGGGTTGCAGTTAAATTAAATTTATAAGTGAGCAAGAGTTTCTTTAACAAAGGTGAAGCCAATATTCTATCAATGTTCATAAAAACAGTTTGCTCAAAGGCCTGTTTTCACATTGATCGTATTAGGGAAATTCGTTATATAACATTACAAGCGGACTCGTTAAGTCGCGTGCCAATTCTCTAAAAGGAATTGCTCCAAAAGATTCTGCACAAGTATCGGAATTCAGAGCTCGAATATCGAGTCTAAATAAAGAATATAATAAATTGAGACTCTTTTGTAATTCATGCCATTCGCAATACAAGATATTTCATAAATAACGCGACGTAATTATTCGCAATTATTCTTTCGATAAATCTGAAATAAATTTTTAACAATGAAAAACAGAAGAGACGAGCTATCTCGAGTGAATCTCAAAAATAATTTAAAGTACAATATATTAGAGATTTTTTACGATTTTCGTTCTTTTAGAATCTTTCACTTGTGGAACACTCGATACAACTGATTTCTCAATGAATCGACCTTTGTACAACCACAAGAAACTCGTTCATCGCGGTTGGAGAAGCCACAGCGGAATGCCGGCAAATTATTGCGATACGACGGAAATTGAGGATCCCGCCGCGTTTGTGTAACATCGCTCGTTTGCTCGCAGGGAGAGTTACTATGCGGCGATTTACGTAATGAGCTAAGAGAGCGAGAGGAGCTTCACCAAGAATTATCGCCATGCCGTCATGCAGCCCACGCCGCGTCGGGGCTTAATTACTTTCATCGACGGAAGTGGTCGTTTGCAACGGTAATCGGCAATTTATGCCGGTTTACGCGCTTAAGCTCCAGTAATCAAAGGGTCAGCCCTTGATGAAGCGAGTTTTATTTTGCAAAGCATTGTTTCTTAATATTTACGTAATTTCACGGATCGAAAAACTAATTGCAGCTCGCTAAAGACCCTAAGGATATCATTCCTAAAAAGAATTAAACCCCTTAATCTCTCCAAAGTCTCTTGACAAAGTAAATTTAATTTTATAATTATCTTTGACTAAATGAATTAAGCTTGAAAATGGAGAATAAATTTCTGCAAAGTGAAATGAAACGTGTACGAAATTATTCTTTAATTGTTATCCTTACTAATATTACTAACATTATCATTAGAGTGAGCTCAAACGTTGAAAATTTCAAATCAGACGTCAAGCAAGTCTAAAGAAAAAAAAATAAGAAGACTGTTCATTGCGAAAAAGAGAAAAAAGAAGAGCAAAACGTGCGAATCACTGTAGTCTGGTCTCAATGAACGATTGTGTTATAATATGAGGAGCACGATCCAAGGGGCAAGACTTTCATGCGATAACTGCCGGTTATACAAGCGGCAAGTGAAACCGCGTTATTTCCGGTCGCCCGGTTCATCCTACGCGCGGCTATTGAAATTCCTCTTATGCCTTCACTGAGATCGATATTGCTCGGCAAACAATATCGGATTTGTAATACATCTCAGCTTTATCACAGGTAAATATATTGAGGAAAAAAATAAACAACTTGGAGAACTACGAAATTATGTTACACGCCAATCTCTTCCGAAGTTGTTTTTCGACAAGAGAGCCAATTAAAAGTTCAGCTAAACGAGAGAGAGAGAGAGAGAGATATTACCATAAAAATTTTATTATAAAACTCAAGAATCGCACGTTAGGAATTTTCACTTATTCTTGCTTGCTTCTCAATAAAAGAAACGATGAGATTTGCAATTATTTGATGCAAATAAGATAAGTGTTAGAAACAAGGTTCGCACATATGTGCATGTACAGCTCTGTCTATTTAATTAATGTTTTTCCATTTAGACAAGGCATGGAGAAGATACTTTTTATAAAATTTTTATCGCCATTCTTTTTATAAATATCATTTATAGTCCCCCTCAATGCCACTTTCTTTCTCACGTACCGGCTTCTTGTGAACGAGGAAAAATTATCTTTCACAGAATACATTGCTTTTCTCTTCTCGCAGTTGTATAAATCCAATCATATTTTATTGTTAGAAATATTAAACTTGCAGATTTTCTCAAATCGATCTTGTAGATGTGCTGTGTTTCGTGTACGAATCGCTTCTTGCAGCAGCAAAGTATCGAAAAAAAATTTCTTACAGCTGATGGCACGCGTGTTACACGATTGACACACAGCTTCATTGTAA
>Ga0157363_1005727_pt1 | contig 11628 bp, 5 predicted proteins | sample AttsexASBM1_FD_111477 | JGI IMG/M metagenome (GOLD analysis project Ga0157363, IMG submission 111477) | Fungus gardens microbial communities from leaf cutter ant in Ribeirão Preto, State of São Paulo, Brazil - Atta sexdens ASBM1 | ecosystem: Host-associated > Fungi > Mycelium > Unclassified ...
AACGAAGAATTTAAATACAGAATTTTTTCTAAGATACAAATTGTGGTTATCGAGAAATGCATATACAAACCATATTACCTTTTTTTTAGAAATGTGTACTCGCGTGTGTATGTATGGTGTTATACGTATATACGTGTATATATAATATATATATATATGTGGTGTGTGTGTGTGTGTGTGTGTGTGTGTGTGTGTGTGCGCGTGTGCGTGTGTGTATATATATTTAGTGGAATCTATAATGATAAATTACATTGTGTGTATCGATAGTCACAAATTAGAAATTATAAGTATAATGATTTCATTGTTAAAGGAAAATTTACTATCTTAGAAAAACTCTGTACTTGAATTCTTTATGACGCGACTAAAAAGTAAGATATTAAGATAATAAGAATACATTTTGTAGAGGAGGAACAATACCTTCATGACTTCTGATTAAAATTTCGTTAATCTTTTTTTACAAGAATATTTTAAACAAAAGAGTCATTTTTGCACATTAAATTTCAGTTATTTCGAAAACTTGACGTGCTAATGAAATTTAATTTGCGGCATCGTTTTCAGCATTCAAAAATCTATAAAAAACACTTTATTTAAAAAGAAACATTTTTTTGTAAATTAATATTGTCTTTATTCACAGTTTGTTGTAAATGTAGCACCAATCCATTTATTGACACTACGATTTTATCGACAGTGGCAAAAATATGATACGTAGTTCACATCAATTTATAAAATTGTTGGTGCCGCTATGGTGACTTTCGCTTGTCACGCGAAAAAGACCGCTCCATGGCCCCTCTCAGGTTTCTCTCTCTGACCTAACTAAATAGGTCTGTTCACGTTGCTTGCACTTTTTGCACTCAACATCTTCGTATTCTCTTTTCAACGTTCAAATTATATATATATAATTTTAAATTAAAAAATTTTGGAGGATTTTAAGAAGAACAACGCAAATAGATAATATTAATTTCTATTATTCTTCTTTTTAAGTATCTATCTTAATAAATATAAAAATTACTCAATAATTTTTATATGTTTATAAAAATTATAAAAATTAATCCGGCATACAAATCCGAATCATCGTATGTAGTAAAAATAAAGGAAAATCATCGTGTGTATTATATATGTTAATATTATATATGTTAATATAAATATATTAATCCTCTACGAATATAGTTATCCTGTTATATATAACCTGTTATTGTAATATAATCCTGTTATACAATATAATTTAAAAAATGCAGTACATATTGTAAGATGATCTGAAAATGAATCTCCAATGAAGTAAAAAATCGATTATTCTTTTCAATCCTTTTGTAAAATATATTAAATAGTTAATTTAATTAACATTGATTACTTTGCAAATATTAAGTTAACTGTAATTTATTTAATGATCGGTTTTGCATCACATATCAGATTGAATTGTTATAAAAGATATCCTAATTATTATTATAATTCTAATGACAGTCGCATCTTGCATTTAGTATTAGCTTTTAATTTTTAAGATAAAGTTTATATAATAAAAATCAGAAGCAAATAATCAGATTTTAATGCTAAATTCAATTATACACTCAATACAATTTATCTACATATTTGGATGAAAAACGGAAATAAATTCATTTTAATAAAGTTTAATTAGGGCCAAAAAAACAGACTATCACTTTTGTACAAATTACTTTTTTTATTCCTCATAATAATTTCGTCGAAATGACAATGCGATGTATACGAAATATTAAAAAAGTACAATAGCCCGTTTATACAAAATATGATTTTTACAATACATAAATATAATCGACCACTGTGTACTTCCGCAATGTCTGCTGTAACGCATCAAATGCAATATCACCGACAATTTTGCTTTATCGAAAATAATGAATATATTCGCGCGTGCAACTCTTTCGATATAAAAAAACTACATCCTCCGGCGAGGAGATGACGATTCCGTGCAACGTTTCGCGATCGAATTGGATCATTGTCCCTATTTCGTAAAAAACGAATTTCTAACTCGCTACATTTATTAATCTTTTTCTTGCCATAAGTCTTTCTCTCTCTAAGTAGCCGTATCTGGCTATTCGGACAATGTATTATTTGTCGCGCGTTTAGCAACAAAACAACGAGTAGATGTAACGAGAAGGCAAGTTAGAAAAACTTACGAGACAAGAGCTGTATGTAGATTTGTTCTCATTCTTGTCATTGCCTAATCGTTGTTGAATTATCTTTTAAAGCGATTTAGTATCAAAATAGGACAAGTAACAGCGGTATCGTCATCGGCTACGTGATTTAACGTTACACGTTTTCGATCAAAAGTTTTCTGATCTCGCCAAAAGAAGAACGCCGAAAAATGGCGATAGAATAAGTATAATCATAGCATTACGACTAATATAGTGCTTCGCATTCGCGCTTTTTTTCCTTGGCAATGTATGAATAATTGTTATAAAATGTCACGGATATAGAAATTGGAAGAAGCGACGAGTCGTGCCGTCCTCATTCCTTTTCTTCGTTTTCGTGTGGCAGCTTTTTTAAGCAGCTATCTTTTCGGCATCGATCGCTGAAACAATGTTGCCTCGGTAAATCATCATTGCCATTTTGAATAGATACAAAGGCGTAAATTAAGAATGTGCAATGTACAAACTTTCTTTGGTGGGTAGAGGATTTTTCTCGAGGGTTTCTGCATGTTTCAATTTCGCTGGATCAAAATTTTCGATACCGGAGATTAATTGTTGCTTCCCCTTTTCTTGCTGAATCGCTGCAAAGAAAATCAACAAAAAAATCTCATTAGAATTTATAATAATCATTTCATATAAAATAATTATATTACTTGTAAAGAAATTATTATTTAATTTATTATGACATAACTTTATCAACAACAAAAATAGAACGAAATGGAACGATTGTCCATGATTAAAAATCAATCTTTAAAAATAAAAAATTTACAATTTCATAAGATAAATTTCTACTCGCTTTTACTTCATCTAGTGATTTTGATGGAAGTGAATTATTCTGTATATAAGTCAATTTGAATGCCTGACTTATATATCATACCATCTTTATCGGGTAACGGATTCTTCTCTTGCGTCTCGGTGTGCTTCAGACTTGCGGTGTCAAACTTTTCGATACCGGCGATCAACGTTTGCTGGGTCTTCTCCGCTGCGACGTCTAAAAACAGATAAATCATATTTCAGAGACGAAATGATAGATAATTTTATGCAAGCAAAATTGTAAATCGGAAATAAAGTCTCGCTTAACTGACTATAGATTTGCTATATCCAGCTAGCGGTATAACTCGAACGGATTAGCGAAGAATAAATTCAAAAACTATTTGCGCGATCGATAAACAGCCTGATCAGTCAATGATTGGTACCGTTTGTCGTCCTTCCTTCATAAGGCACGTGCTATTAATATCGCGCGCGTTCAGATGCTCTGCGCATTTTTATGAAGCGAAATTACGTATTACATTTGAACTCAAGTTAAAATCGTGAAAAATATAGTCTCCGTATTAATTTTTGACTTCAAAGTTAATGTACGATTTATTAATAAATTCCATTTTGGATTTATCCTCCTGTACATCAGATTAACTTCTTGCTACGGTATAATAAAATATCCTAAAATATTATAATACATGATTTTAGTTTTAAGATTCTATGATTAAGTTCTATGATTCCATTACTTTAATCCACATTAGATATTTAAGTTGTGAGAGGTCTTGTATTTTGAATAATTTATAACTTGACTTTTCAGTTGAGAAATTATCGATTTTAGATTGCATCAAGGAATCCATATAAGAGTAAATGAATTTAGGAAGACTTGCATGTTGTATAAGAGTTATTTTTTTAAATTCTTTTAAATTTTATGTCGTAAAATAGTGTAGCAAGAAATTAACGAAAAAGACAAGCAATGTGATCTCAGAATGTTATCAAAGCCACCAGTAAAATTTTCGAATTCAAAATTTTATTATTGAATTATTCTAAGAGAAAGCTTTGCAGGCGAAAGATTGATTCCTGAGAAGCAAAAGCGATAGTTGACTTTCCGCTGCCACCATAAAAAAGCCCAAGGAAGTACTCCTCGTAGAACTGGAGAATGAAATTCCAGAAATCCCTCCAGTCTTTAATGAGCAATACCTTTGGCGTTAGGCAACACAATCTTCTCTTTCGTGTCTGCATGCTTCAATTGATCTGTCTTAAAAGTTTCCACGCCATGTATCAACTCAGAATGTTGCCGTTCCTGTCGCACGTCTATGTCAGCAATTCATATATTTTTACTGCAGTTATCGTTTTTATTAGAGTATCATACAAGCTTTGCGCTCAAATCATTTCTCTTGGTTTAATAGTGTGCTTGAATGAATATTTATTTTCTTAATATTTTCTTAATAATCAATATTTTCTTTATTTTTTTTACACTCCATATGTAATATTAAATCTTACTTGCATAGAAGCATATAAATATAAAATTTTAATACTTATGTACTAAAATACTTAAATTAGAATAAAGAAAAAAATATCAAAAACATACAATATTAATCGTATATCAATTAATCAAATATATTAGTAATGAAATTAATAGAATGCAAAAATATAAAAATATTAAATTTTAAATAAGTTACAAACATAAATGAAATAATTCGATTCACATAAATTAATTTCTAGTAAAGTAACTGAAATATATGATTGGATATTCATATACCTTCGGCGGAGGGTAAAACGTTCTTCTCAGCAGTAGCGGCTTTCTTCATACAGCCATGATTGAAACCTTCCAATTCGCTTTTCAGGTCTAGAGCTACTTTGGGCAGGTCTTTCAATGACGGACTCGACATGACTTATATTTCTTGATCTGTAAAACAAAGATAATTGTATAAGCTCAATCTCCTTCATTCAACAATACAGCTTAAAAAAATCAACGTTTATAACTCTAATTATACCATTTACAAGTTTCTAACGATACAGCTAAATATATTTTATTGATTCAGACTATCAATATTTAGGTATATATTGTATTTTATATAGATGTGCAATGTATGATAATTTTATTACTTAAAATTTCTTGAAGAATTTGAGGTATCGAACTGTTAAAAAGTGTCAATGTGTAAATAATTAAAATGTGTTATAATCTGAAGTACATCCCGAATAAGTGATCGTGTTTTCTTTTTCTTTTAAAATATGTACATACGTATGTATAACATTTAATAACGCGAAACATAGAAAATAATTTCGTTTGAATTCGTTTTTAATATATTTTTTTTAATTTTTCGTCAATATAACGAACGATATATACACTTCTCTATATATAATAATGATGTAAAAGGTGTCTGTGCAAGGTGTACGAGCACCTGCTCGTAATCGATTTAACTTCCTGGAAGATAGCGGAACACGGGCGATATCGCACGTGTTATTAAGTACGAGAAACCATTTCCATGTAAAGTATATCGCTTAACAAATGTAAGTGTATTGGCGAAAGACGGCATCGCGCAGTTTCCAATTGTTAGCGTGAACGTGTCGTTTCCTTTGTTAAATCACACCAACAATCCATGCGCTGACAACAGTGGTTGCTATTGAATGCCAACGAAGCTGAAGCCAGGAACGAGCTATCGACAACGACGTCGGAATTGCACATCGCGTCGTTATGATATAAATATAACGAAAATGTGACAATACTTTACTTATATTGAATACAATTGAAATTTCGCAGACTCGATACTTTAGCAGTTTTCTCTTTTTAAATTCAAAAGAATGTGACCAAAGACACAGCATAGATTTTTTTTTCATTTTGCTTATTTTATCTCGTTATCTGTAATTTTATTCGTTATCTGCAGTTGTCTGTAATAACAACAATAATATATAATATTTAACAACAATATATATAATATTTAATCCCGTTAAATAAAAAATAAGAATACAATTATAAAATAAAAATACAATTAAGAATAAGACGCTGTTACGGCATAAATTGAGAAAAGAGAAAAGTTAAAAATTTAGAAAATTATTACATGAGAAGTTTAATTTATCTGTGAACTCACGCGATTATCAATCTGCGAATTTATGTATCACGCGACGGAAACAGCAGTGGCTTGTTACTTCCGGTCTCCGTTTCCTTCTAGCATATTTCTTTGTCACACTTCTCTCATAAGCACGGCAACAACTTTGTCGGCGTGAAATTGCATCGATGTCAAAGTCACAATCAAAATTATCAAAATAAAAAATACTTGTCAGATAATTTGTGAGAAATATAAAAACTAAATAATTAAGTTAACATATAGTAACGCGATCATTATGGCGATTAATATATCATACCTTCAATGATCAATAAAATCTATTAATTTCTGTGCATTCTGTGTATTAGCGAATATTCTCAGTCGAATTATCCCAATCTTTTATTTCAGGTTTCACAATTATTATAAAATTATTATATAAATATTATGCTGCAATTTGATTTCAATTTTCGCAGCTATCATTTGTTATTTACGATAATGACGCATATTATTTGAAGAACTTTGATAAATATTTTGCATTCTTTCGCTATGTCTTTTCTCCAAAGAACGCAACCATATTTTCGCAATATTACATTATAAAGTTAAAAAATTATACAGCTGCACATATAGATAGAATAAATGTATTGCAATACAGGGTGATCCGAAATTTCTGCATTCGGAATACAGGACATAATACTTTATGCTAAAACAAACAACTTTTTCTTTAGCAAAATTGCATCCGATAAATAATTTTTGTGCTTATTTGTTAATTTCAACCTGCTCTCTTGCAAAAACTATTAATTGGACGCAATTTTGCTAAAGAAAAAAATTGTTTTTTGTGGTAAAAACGAACAACTTTTTCTTGTAATAAAATTACATTCGATAAATAATTTTTGCGTTTTCGTATAACTACAAGCTGCTTTCCTACAAAAACTTGTCAGATGCAATTTTGCAAAAGGAAAAAGTTTGTTTCTTTTAGCATAAAGTATCATGTCCTGTACTCCGAATGCGGGAATTTCGGATCACCCTGTACATTCATATTATTAAACAAATTTTTTTAGAAAAAGGACAAAAAGATTTTCAAGAATATTTCAGATTTTCAAGAAATCGACATTATTTTTCTTACATTTTTCATATTAGATTACAAATGATACTTTCGGCAGAAAGGAAACGTCTGGCAATTATCAAATCAGACGCTCCGCTAATAATTGATAGTTGTGGCACGAAATCAACGTCGCAACGTTGTCTGAATGTGTACATACACTTTTGTACCAACATATGTGTGTGTGTGTGTGTGTGTGTGTGTGTGTGTGTGTGTGTGTATACACCCATCTTATATCAAATCCAACTGGCGACGCATTTACGCGCTAAACTGTCAATGACTCATTCCTCGGATGCCTCCTTTGCCCACCCCCTTTCACCAAATGGACTTCTCAGCAACGATTGTGCGCATTCAGGCATACTTAAAACTTTACATGACTCAACGAGAAAAAATGTAAGAAAAGAACGCAATACTAATTACGCTCATGTGGGCGATCAGTATTGATTTGTGTTTAACTCCTACGTGCTTTTTTCTAATCGTATTATGTTCTGCAATTTATGATGAAATCAATCTTTTTTTTCTTTCTGCATCTACATTGCACACAACGATTACATTTCCTATATATCTGGAAATAAATCAAATTAATATTCCAATATATTCAATATATTAATTATATTATCTCAAAATAAACCATTAATTAAATCGTTCATACACGAAAGAAAATCACTGTTATCTTCGTTAATTAAAATATTAAGCATATATATATTTTCTGTCGTATTATTTGTACCATATAAACATTAAATAGCCATTGATATCGAATATCGAATTCGCCCATATGAGAATAAAGATTCAAAAGAGAAGCGAAGAGTAAGAAAAGATTCGCATTCCACGTAGGTGAAGTCACGGAGACGTCGGATTACTAACCACATTATCGGTACATGGCACGATTGTGCACCATCATCGACGACAGTGCAAGGTCATCAATTTTGTGTGACTTTTTTTCTACAAAGCTTTTCAAATGATGATTCTATAAAGCAAAATGATTTTGTTTTATAGAGCGAGTGACTGAAAAAATAAACGATATTACACGATGATAAATTTGTCGAAGATGTGGAAACATTTGAATCTCTAGCAGCAGTAACAGTATTTTTTCAGAGTTACAATGTTTTTAAGTACAACTATATTATGTTGAGCGTGTAAAAGTACGGACGATGCTGATAAAAAACAAACCAGTCTCTCAGGCCACTCGTCTGAGTTTTGGGTCCAGGATGATACGTTCCTGAGATCGTGAGAGAGGCTTTCGAGAGATACGTTCAAACGGTGGGTCAGCATCGACAAGGCTGTGTATAGGTCCTTATATGGTAGCCGGTCGTATATGCCTGTATATAGGGAGTGCTCGAAAAAGAGGCCGCATACGCAACAGAGAAGCAGCGGGAACTCACACATATCCTTCGCGTATCAGCTAAATTCTTTTCTTTTTTCTTCTCATTCTTTTCATATGCCTGTGTAGGCGTATGATAAATATACGTGTGTGCACAAACACAAGTCTCATGTGCTTGGCTGCACGTAACGGTAAGAGACGAGGACGAGATCTCGATTGTCCGTAACCACGACGGAGCGCGCGGCCAGATATAAAACATAATTCTCTTCTTATGCGGTGGATTATGTTTCGTCAATCTATAGACCAGACTATATAGACAAGACAGACAGACAGACAGACAAGACTGCAAAACGATTTTCATTATGTAATGTACATAAAAATATATTTTCATGTTTTCTTAAATTTAATAAATTAATCTATTCAGAATATTAATCATGTTTTAAATAATGATTAATGTTGCTATACAAGATAAATAATTTTTAAATAATAAAAATCGATATAACTCGATGTAATGCGATTTATTATTTCTTATAAAATAGTTCACCTTTGCTACACGTTATTAATTAAGTTTTATTATGAGAATCGCTTGCGCTCGTCACATTTAAGATCGGCAAGAAAATGAACGCTTTAAAGCCGACACAAGAAGCGCTATAATGCAACGACCGTTAGTTCCATTTAATTGAACATCCGTAGATCCTAGCCGAGCCGTGGCGAACAACCAGACAGGATAAGCTTCTTATTGGTTATTATGCAAACTGCAAACGGTGGTATTTAATGAGGCGAGTCAATGCGAAACGACGGTGACGATGCTCGTACAGTGGAACTTGGATAAATCTTGGCCTCATCTTCTCGAGTGTACTCGCGAGGTGAAGAGCGAGCCTCCACGAGAAGTTAACGAGGAAACTAGGTTGCCAATGCAGCCGAGATGTGCCAGCAGAAACCGACGGTCATCGAGATAGATTAGGCATCCAGATTGATATTTCATATGAGTGTCGTACGAGTGAGGCACAATTTCTAGTACTTCATTTTCGAATGAGGGAAGTATGGCTCTAGGTCGTGTATCTCCATTAATATGGACGGCCTGTAAATATTTTCCAAATGTTAGAAACTATGGCGTTTGATAAATTGATCTAGTCATACCTTAGAACAGACCTGTCCAATTTGAACTCCGGAGCCAAAAACGCAAAGCCATCGACGTAAAAAAATTCAATGTAAGATTTTGGGGACTGTAAAGTGTTGATAAGCGTTACTCAGATACATATCGATACTTTACAGTTCTCGAAATCTTACGTTGATTTTTTTTGCGTCGATGGCTTTGCGTTTTGTCTCCGGAGCTCAAATTGGACAGGTCTTAGAAACTTAACAATTTAGTTGAATTTTTGCTGATACAAATTCATTGAAATAATTTCAAATCATTGAGAAACAAGAAGTTCATTCATGTTATAGCTTATTTCATAACGAGTTTAAGAATCAGAAATATTTCTGTATCATAGACTCTGGAGTAAGCAACGGCAGAAAATAGTTAAGCCAAGCAAGTGTAACTACTTCATTCATTTTTATCAATATAGATTAATCTGAGTGTAACTTGCTCTTTATCTTTTCCTAATTCTTAGAACTAAGAAAAAAGATAAAAAGTAAACAGAGATTGAAGTTAGTATAAATGAACATAAGTCACTTGGTAGAAATGAACAACATAAGTTATACTAGAATTGACTTTAAATCCATGAAAATCGAGATCCTGCCAGAAACGACCGCTAGTCGAAGAAGTTCTTCGTGACGATGCATTGTCGTAGGCTCAGTCCGCGGAACGAGATTCTACGATCGCTGGCTAACGAGTTCGCGCTGGTTGCCAATTAACTTGGGCAATCGCATTTAATGGTAGACTCTCTGCTACCGGCTCTCGTCTCTTTCGCGCCACGCGTCCACACGTGCAACGACGTGCACGGGCTTGTATCGATCGGTGGTGTAGGCTCCAGAGAACGGCAAACACCTACGCGTGTATAATACCCACGTGAAACCACCGACTACATTCGTATTTGTAACTAGAAAAAAACGTTTTACCAAGCGACCGACGAGCAACCGCGATTCTCTTTCTCTCCCCCTTTCTCTTTCTCTCTCCAGCTCTCTTCCGTGCAACCGTGACGGCTAACGAACCCTGGACGCGCGTATCGTATCGAGCGGTGGCGCGTACATACCAGGGACGTATATAGACATGAGACCTATACTATATACAAGTACCGTCCGAATCGTAGACGTCTAGATATCGAGTACTCCTGTATGACTAGGCCGATTTCTGACGAACTAAAAGAAAAGTTCGTTCCTGGCAGGATTAGTAAAGACTAATTTTTTTTTTAAGAATAAAACATATTGTATTTATTCTTAAATATTATATGTTTTTAATGAATCTAAATATGCTTTAAATAGTACTATAAAAAAAAACATATTTAAAACATATTAAAAATCAATTAAACATATTTTAAATATATTTTTAAACTTTATTTAAAACATATTTTTTATCAATCCTGATTCCTGGGTCTCCCAAACACTGAAATACTTGTCAGAATAAATTGGTCACGATTAGCAGAATGCTTATTTTGCAAATGTTGGGAGTTTTCTTCGCGCTGATTAGATTTGTATACTTTTAGATTGGAATAATAGTCCTGTCTCAGTGAAGAAATCTTTCAACAGTTATAAAATAAATTCTGCTGAACAGGACCATCGAAATGATTGAAAGATTGCCATATGCATGCAGTTTTTATTTGGAATTTGATATTCCTTAGTTCAATGGAATTTCCAAAAACATTTTTTCATTCGAATTAAAACTTCAATCAAAAAACTTCAACAACATTAATGAGAGAGATGCGAATCATTAAAAACCAAAAGTGTGTGAAGAAATTGCGAGAAGTTGAAGAAGACACGAAGCATTAACTTCTTTTAAGGACTAATTTTTATTAATTGTTAAATGATTTCATTTTCTATTATACATTTTATTCAATTTAAATCTATAGCAATTAAACAAAAAAGGAAAGAATGAAATAAAAATATATTGTGATTTATTTTTCCCTTGCCACTAATATTGAAATTTAAAAAAAAAATTAAACACATCATATATTGTTGTTCCTGAAAAGATATATACTTAACGTTCATTAATTGAATTAGTCAATAAAAATATCGCTCTAAATCTCTTGATCAATATAGCCACATGGTGTGCATTGGGCGAATACACGGCGGGATATTCCCTGGCGCCTAAAC
>Ga0157363_1005728_pt1 | contig 11626 bp, 3 predicted proteins | sample AttsexASBM1_FD_111477 | JGI IMG/M metagenome (GOLD analysis project Ga0157363, IMG submission 111477) | Fungus gardens microbial communities from leaf cutter ant in Ribeirão Preto, State of São Paulo, Brazil - Atta sexdens ASBM1 | ecosystem: Host-associated > Fungi > Mycelium > Unclassified ...
TTAGAAGGCCAAATGTTAACGCTTTAAAACCACAAAAAGGCGGAAAGATATATAAAATTTAAATTGTTATTTCGGTTGTATCAAATCTAAAGCTCAGAACTTTTTTGTACACCTAATATTTCAGAGCTCTGATTAGACAGCTCGTTATTCCTTCCCTGTGCTTATTGCCTATGCCTATTACGTTTATAAGCCTTTACTACCGCACATATTCGTTTATTATACTTGCGAAGGCAACTGCACTCATTCGTTTATGTAGGAATGTATACTATCTGCGCAGCTATCTCGGAAGTCCTGAAGATGCTCTCGCAGTACTGCGTAAATGATAGACAAACTGCGCTGCAGTTGCCTTTGCTTTGAATATCTTGCTGTTCATAAAGAGCTCCGCACAATAAAAAGAACAAAGAACAGAAAACAGAGAGTAAGAATTTCAATCTATCAGTAATCATGTATCGTGGAATACACAGTTTCTAATAGATTGAAATTTTTATTCTCTATTCTCTATTCCCTATTCCTTTTATTATGCGAAGCCCCTAATACCGCCAACTATAATAGCCGATTGTATTATTAAAAATGAATTTTATTAAAATATTAAAAAATAAAAAAGGTTAAGAACAACTTGTCGAAATCGATCCTACTAAAATGAAAATAATGTAACGTAAGATATATAATAAAAAAGATGTGAAGGTTACTAATTTGTATTTGCGATCAAATTAACTTAAAAATCACACCTTTTGGATAAATTGAAAATATCAACACGTATAAGAATTATGAACTTTTTATAAATAAATTTTATAATATTTTAGGGTTTATGTAATATTTTCGGATTTTTTATTTAGGCTTAATTTTACAATTCACAGTTAAACTCTTAACCGAGTTTCAACTTATTTTTCATCTCTTTCCAATTCTAGCATTAGAAAAAGATGAGGAATAAGTTGAACTTCAGTTAAGAGTTAACCATGAGTTGTGAAAATGGTGCCCTATTTTTTGAACACACATATATATAATTTTTGCATACGAAAATGACAATTTTTCGATTGTGATTGATCGATATGATTATATACGAAATTGCTATTTCTGTATACGATATTTGCTCAAGAATAGGGCGCCTGGGCCTTAATTTTCGATCAGCTCAGCTTTTTCAGATTTTCTATTGGAAGATACGATTCAATACGATGTATGAACAGCTATTCATGCAAAGCTCCATTCGGTAAATTTAGGTCATATCAGCAGATAAGAAAGCAGAGGATGCGCTATCCATTGTAAAACGAATGCACTCATCATGCGCATTGTGAAACGAAACGCACCCAGATTACAAAATTCAACTCTGTCAACTCGAATATCATTTTATCCTTGATCCTATTCGCGTTACATGAAATCTCCAAATATTTTTACACTTAAAATGAAATAAATATATATATTTGGTTTTAAAAAGATGAAAGATGCTTGGAGTTGATAAAGTCAAGTTTTGGAATGCGCAACCAATCATAATCGTTATTTCATAAAGATTACAATCATTATGTTAAGACTAATTTCATAAATTTTAACATCTTTATTATTTTCAAATTTTAACATCTCTCATTATTTTCAATGAGAAATGCATTTAATTCTGTACTTAAATACCTGATAATAAAATGAATGACAAATACTGCTTTTCAATATTGCTCTACTATCTTTGAAGTTAGTGGAGACCTGTGCAAGTTGAAATTGAAGTTGTGTTCGTTCTCTCTTTCTCTCTCTCTCTCTGTCTCTCACACAGATATTATGTAATATGATATTACATTATTGTAATTAATTTTATAATGACATTATTTAGTTTCAATGTTTCTAATATAAATAATACCTTAACAGCACAAAGTCGATTCTAAATCGACTCTGAGTCGACTATAGCTTCTAGACATCTGAAAAATGGACATCCATGAGTCGACTTTAAATGACTTGGAGATGCCTTTAAGTCATACAATGTCCCACTTTAAAGACGACTATAAGTCGACTTTAAGTCAACCGTCATACAGACATTCTAGGATGCGTGCATGCGCACTTTGCAATGGCGGAAATATTTAAACCGGGAAAAATCTATCTCTAGATTATGTTTTTCTTACGGCATTTTCCATTGGGACTGCACCCAGTGTTTCCATAAGAATGTGTTCAAATTTGCATTGCCTCCGTGCAAATATATAATATATAATTTTAACAGTATATACTCTTATAGAAACACTACTGCGTAGTCCCAAAGAAAAATACCATTAGACTATTATTTATAAAAATCAATAAATTATTACTCTAAATTATTACTCTAAAAAATATATAAATATTTATTATTTGTATTATGTAGCATGTTACATTTATATATTTTATATTTTTTATATTTATTAAAAAATGATTTTAATATAGTAATGTTTTATTACATTTTATATATTATTTATACTAATACTGTTTATTTTGTTTTGAAACGCTTCTTATTCTATCATCTGAGCGACGGAACCATTCTTTGATGGCTTCTTCTAATTTAACAGACATTGAACTTGATAACAGTCACCTGTCTGAAATATGCAATTAAAATAATTGCATTAATAAAAATAAAAATATAAACTAATATTTATAAACATAAATTTTATAAACAAACCAATTAAATATAAAGCAATAAGTTTGTTCTAATTGATTACACTTTTTCACTTTTGCACCAATGCAAATTTGTTTTTTAAATAATCAATCAATGAAAACTTGCACGTTTCAAACAAGTGTAAAAGTATGGGTAGAGCATTATAATATAAGTATTCGCATCCGCCATTTTTACTCCTTTTCCCCACTCTTTGTTCTCTCTTTAACCTTCAATCTTCAATCTTCTTAACCTTCTCTCTTCAATCTTCTCAACTCAACGGCGGAGTGGAGAAAGAGCAAAGGATTGGAAAAAGGAGTAAGAGAGACTAAAAATAGCAGATGCTATTTTTATACTCTGCATATTATAGTATGGGCAACTAAAATTTCCAAAATTATCTGTTAGCACCGACGAGATATTAAGACGGCTAGAATGTATTAGTTGGACATTTATCTGATATCAGAAACAGTACACATCTTATAATCTAATTTTGAATATAATTTTCTCATTTATGTAATTCACACTTGTTAAAATTATCTGTAAACTGTAGGAGCCTTTATACTTCGATATGTAGTATTATGTTTAGCTCATCGATATTTTTAAATAACATTTATGATAAATTTCATGGACGCCACAAAGATTACATGCAAAAGGCAATGTTTCCAATCTCACAAAAATGTTTTAAACCTTGTTATTATGGGAAAGTAGATATATTGGAATAAATGTTACCGATTATTAGTTTGGATATGGATGTGGATTTAAAGCTTACACTACTCTTCTGACTTGTCCATGATTTGAGTGGCTTCATTAGAGATAATTTGTGATAAAGTATTTCTAATAAACTGCTTACCCGTCGAATCTCCGATTCGACATATCATATGTACCTGTAATATAGTTACAAAAAATATACACAAATGGAATATTATGAATGAAAGAAATGTATATACGATAGCGAAAATGAAATATACGTGTTTGAAAAGTTCAGTCGATGGTTAATTTGGTACCGACCATCATACATCTTTTTATGTAGCAATTTTGCCACTTAATTCTCTATTTGCATTATGTCATACTTTAATATTATATTATATCAAATCCTTTTCAATAATATTTAATATAAAATTACCAAATTTAATACACATAAATAAAAAAAAAGTCCTTGATGATACATGAGAAATTAAATTGACAAAATTCAAAAGTTATAAGATGGCGAGTAAATTTTTGAGCACAATTTTCCTAATGAACAATACAGCATTTAAAGTAATATTTAATAAATATGACAATATGAATATACTTACAAATTGTTTTCTCATGTTGGTATTCACTTCCAACTGATTTTCGCACTGCAAGAACTGTTTCAGCGTCATTAGAGACAATAGAGGTAACAGATCTTGTGCTACAGCTTCATCGTCTCACTTCATCCTGCTTTCCCTTCTTTTAGTAGAACTTCAATAGCACACATTTGTCTAGACAATCTTTTCAGTTCCTTACGGATGTAGTCTCTGCATTCGCCTGTAATGATATGAAGAAATTGCAACAAAAACTGAATTAACAGCTATTAATTAACTTTGAGCTTTTCAAAATTGATAAGCCATCAATGTTTAAGTCCAAATAAATTACATCACAATAGTCGAAAGCATGAGGAAAACGATTATCGATTATAATATAAGTAATTAATTTTTAATAAATCATAGTGAACATACTGACCTTTGGAAAGGGTTTTAATATCATGAGTATCTGGTCTTGGGGTGTTCAAAAGTATTTGCGCATCTCGAGGTAAATCATCATGTCCGTGTCTTGAAAGAACTTGTAATAAAGAGGTTAATACATTTTGATTAATTTGAAATTCATTTGCCCAATTGCACAATTCAAAGGCAAATGTACATTTTCTTGCGGGTTGATTTGAAATTCGTCACTGCTTGTCTCTGATGATGAACTACTGGCATTGTAACTAATATCAGTTTCTAATAAATGTGAATATTGCGAATTATCTAATAAAGCTGAATATTGCGAATAATTGATCTCTATCATGCCATCTTTAATTTCAGACTCTTCAAATTCGAAGGCTGATGAACATGATGGATCGTCGATTAGGTTATCGTCAAAGTAAAATCGGCTGAGAGGCTATTTCACGATCTGAATTGTAATAAAGTTCGTCGACGTTTCGTCTCAGAAAATTATTTGAGCATTTTCAGATTTTCTAGTTATTTAATCATAAATAATTAACTTACATCCGGCTTTGACTATATACGCGTTATTCCAATTTTAAAATGTCTTTAATTAATAATTAAATACATAAATAATATTTTACACAAAAATATGTTATCATAGTTGCACTGATGCATAGTTCCCAAATCTTTAATAATAAATCTTATAATATTAATTCTTTAATTATTAACAGACTCCCGGCCGCTATTTCTGCAATCGCCATTTATTAGCCATTGTATGCTGCATCGTGCGCAAGCACGTGCACGTACACCCCAATCAGAAATAATTTCTCGAAAAGACGTTTCGATGTCGAAAATAAAAGTCGAAAGTTTTTGAAATTTCTATTAAATGGATTTTTAGCTTCAATGTCGATTAATTTTCGAGTTGGAAATAAAATCTTGAATTGATCAGCATAAAAATAAACTACTAGTGCCACTAATGCAATAAGTAAATTCGACAAGTAGTATCACTAATAGCGTAATAGTGGCAGAGAACATTCATTAAAATTTCATTGAAATTTCATTGAAAATAAATATTATTGATTAGCATCATATTTCAGAGGATACACGACAAAATTATAATAAAAAAAATTTATTTTATGAATTCGAGAACTAATTTTATGATGCATCCATGCGTGATCATCCGAATCCGAATTTCCACTTACTATACTTCATTTCTGTGATCATACGAGAACTATTCCTTCGAAGAATCATGAACACCTATAATGCTAATGATATATCTGTTCAAACATATGAAAGAGACAGAACACATAAAAAAATATAATTAATGTTAAATATAGTAGTAATATACAAATGATGACACCTATGATAATAACTTGTTTTTAATAATACTATAAAATATTATTTTTATTAATTGAAACAATACTAATTGCTCTAATAATATATATATATATATATATATGTATTTTTTATTCTAATAAATTTTCTATATCAAATATTATAATTATTGGAAATAATTCTATGTTACGTCATATACTACTACAGTAGTAACACTACTGGCTCAGCATTGACACTACTGCATATCAATAGTAATACTACTGCAATGACAGTGACATTAATAGTATTTTTATACTTCCAAATGATATTGAAAACGTGTATGATAGCAACATTTAAATTTTAATTTAAAAATCGAGATCATTTCGATATCGATTCAAGCTAGAATTAGTCTAGCTAGACTTTGATAGAGTCAATGATATTATTCCTTGATTTTGTGCTTATAGTAAGAGACAGTTAATAGGTTGTCAGCATTTACGATAAGAAATTATTCCCTGAAATTCCTCAATACAAAAATGGCGTAATAAGATTATATTAAATAAACTACAAAGTACAAATAAAAGTAATGTTATTCAGCAGGAGAACAATAAAATAAGATACAAAGAATTACTAGAAGATGTAGACTTTATCGACAATTGTAAAAAATGTTCCGATTCGTATAAAAAAATTCCACAATTTTCTAAAAAGTTATAAAATTATCTATAAATTCTGAAAAATTTTAAGAAAACTTTTATGATTAGAGCAATATTGCAATTGTCGAAATGAAATAAAAAAAAATGTCGATTCGACCGTTGAATGAAAATATTCAAAATATAAGATTATGTATCACAAATTTATACCAAAAAAATTAAAAATGTATTAAACTCTTATTGCACTCTCTACATACGTAATTTTTTATCACTCGAAAATGTTGAATTTCGATGCAAATTTCGAATCGACTTTTCCATCGTAACGACGTCGAAACGACGTCTTTTCGAGGAACTATTTCTGACTGCAGCGACATCTCACGAATATTTTGTGCAAGCTTTTTGACAAATGAAATGTAAAAATTTAATTTAAAAAAATATTTTAAATAAACGAATCAGAATATTATAAAATAAGTAATTTAAGTTTGAATACAGTTATATATTTTTAGGGATGTTATGAAATGGATGTTAATTAAATGGATGTCTAATGATATGTTCATTGAATCGTACTAAATCTGCACTATTATTGCACTAAGGCCCGGTTATTCCAGTTTTTAATAAATGTTACCTATTAGGGCTACAACTTTCTCTCCGAGGAAGATTTTACTCTATATGCTATAGTATACGTTACGCACTATATGTTACGAGTAATTTTCCTCGAGAGAGGAAGTTTTGGAACGTAGCCTAGGTAAATCTGGCAATTCGCGTATGTGATTGGGTAATCTTGTTACTTACTCAACAGGTAAAATTTACTAAAAGGTAGAACAATCAACCCTAATGTAGTTACTTAGCACGATGCTAGTGTGCACCAGTTTACCCAGTGAAAAATATTATTAGAGTGCATTCAGGTTCCTAAATCATTTCGATATTTTTCTGAGGAATCTGAACACAGCCAAGTAAAGCGATAAGAGTCCCATGAGCGGAAATTTACAGCGGAACAGAACAGCGATACCAATCATAATTGTAGAAAAGATAGGAGTAATGACTACAGAGTTGTGATTGGTTAAGCTGCACCCTAAGAATCACTCGGAGAGCAAGTTGCGTTTCCGAACCTATTGAAGAAAAAGTGTTACAACTTTTCTATGATCAGGGGGTCAATTGTGTATATCAAATGAGGTGAAAATTATAAAAATGAGCAAATTCACTAGTATTCACAGGCCCGAATTCAGAACGCGCTTATAATGTTAACGCGCTATAATTTATGTTACGCATACTATAGAATTTTAGATAAAAGCGCGCTTTTATCAAGAAAAGTGCGTTAACGAAATACGCGTTAATGAATATAAGCCATAATTTAATTGATTAACTTAATAAGCTTTGCTCATTTTTGTAATTTTCACCTCCTTTCAAAATACAATCCACAATCAATCCCCAGCTGTACGTACATATACGTTGTTGAAAAACACCAATGCCCGCATTCAGAACGCACATATTATATTTCACGTTACACATATTATAGAATTTGAGAGATAAAAGTGCGTTCTGAAAATGGGCTCCAGTGTCTCTTGTTGGAAAGCTCCCTGTTTTTCTAGGGATTCTAGAACATTTCAGCCAGAATGCAGAGTTCTAGAAATAATTCCTGAACGCAGCCTAGCGTGGAATAATTCTCCAAACAACGACTGAAGAACGTGATTTATAAATTTAAAGGTAAAGAAATAGGATGAGCGAAGCAAGTGATCCAAGTGACATCGAAATGTCCGATAAACAAGACGACAAGGATATAGATTTTAACGTGGATGATTATTGTCATGAAATTGACAGTGATGATTCTTTTATTGAATTGCCGGAGAATAACGTTAACGTATGTCTAAATACTTTATATAAAATTACTTTATAAAATGAATAAATGTAAATGTTTATTTCATAATCTTTCTACTTTAAATTGTAATAGAGATACTGATTCGATTCCATTTTGTAAAAACAAGGATTTAAGGTAAATGTTTTCTTTAGCCCACTCTCCAATATTGATGAAGTTAGACTCATTTAATATGTTTTCGCACGAAACGAAAAAATGGCAAAAAAAGTTGCTCTGCCTCGCAAAGTGAGATATTAATTGTAGAAGATTATTATTATTAAAGTTATGAAACTATCATATCAACATAAACATATGCACTGAAGATCACATGTGCATGCTCTGTGGTTCACATACACATATACCTTAAATCTTTGCCTTATTACTTGCAAATTAGTGCACAATATATTAAAAGTAATGAATAACAAAAAGATAATAGCAAGACCCTTCTGCAAGATAAGGCATGTATTGAACATATTTATTATATTTATACATATATCTAGTTTTATTAAATATGGATATCTATTATATTAAAATATATTAGATATATCTAGTTTTGCACAAGTACCATTACTGGAATCAGGGTGGGGAAAGAGGGATCTTAAAAAAATCATATCTATAAAAATTTTGTATATTTTATAATTTTATTTTATAATTTTAGCTACAAAGGTAAAAAAAATTTCTTTAAGTGAATATCTGCAATATTTTAAGATAACTCTATACAATGACAGTAATATTGTCAGTATTACTAAATACTGATAATATTACTGATTATATATTGTTATTGATGGATTAATGTAGGATAGGGTGTGTTCAGCAGAATGTAACAGTTTTACAACCTTTGCAAATTTTATGATTGTTGAATGGTCCTAGACGTACTCAACTTTTTAATATGTTTGTTCAGTAGTTGACATAATTTCCAGCAAAGTAAAAGTATGAGTCACAACAAAACTAAAAATTTCACACGGACTCGAAACAACACAGCAGGGAATAAACCTGAAACGCAATATTATAAAGATTAGACATTTGATAAAGAGATGCAATCGCTTTGCAGCTATTTTGCTTGTTGAATAAAATAGCTGCAAAGTGATTGCATCTCTTTATCAAATGTCTAATCTTTATAATATTGCGTTTCAGGTTTATTCCCTACTGTGTTGTTTCGAGTCTGTGTAAAATTTTTAGTGAAACATGAAAGAGTTCCAAAGATTATCCTTTGGATTCCGCAATATGATTTGTGATATTTTTTGTAAAAAAAATATAGAATCCTGAAATGCAATACTATAAACAAGAAGAACAATTTTTAACTTAAAAAAAGTTAATAAATTAAAGTTTAAAAGTAATTAAATTAATATAAAAATTAATGTATTTAAAATTAACTAAGTTAAGTTAAAAGTTATTAATTTTTTAACTATTTTTTTAATTATTAATGTTTTAACTAGTTACTACCCTGCACATAAGACACATAAGAAATCCAACCAATCAGAGTTCTTTATTTCATGGAAAAGAAGGAAACAAAAGACTTTCATTGGTACATTTTTTTATACATTACATGTTATGCATTATGCAAGAGTCTGTGCTCCCCGCTTTACTTTGCTGGAAATCATAACGACCGCTGAATAAACATGTTGAATGCATCTAGGACTGTTTAGCAAACAATCATAAAATGATTGCAAAACTATTGCGTTCTATTGGACGCATCACAGAATACTAATATTGATCTGGATTTTGATTTTTGAGCATCTCTCTCTCTCTCTCTCTCTCTCTCTCGCTTTATTAGAATTTATGTCGCAGTATGTCAGTGCAACAGATAATATAAGTAAAATTAAATATATACTGGTGGTGTAAGAACTGATGGTTATAAAAACATTTAAAATATTGATGCCTGCTGTCAGTATTATTAATTCAATATACTATTAACTGTATAGGGTCACCTTTATGCCGAGTCTACAATGAATCTGTAGTCGGAAGTTTTACACTTTAACTTGCGGCAGAAATGTTACCGTATTATCACGTCCACGCCGTTGATTCCAGGTTACGTCGAAAGCAGGACACACAAACGCATACTGGGGAAAAAACAAAAATACACATAAATACGTAGAGATCCATGAAAACCCATGCAAAGAAAAAATACGACAACAATTTTAATATGTTCGATAGAAAAATCTTTCAACATCATAGAGATATGTTTCGGCATTTCTGATGACACTTCTAGCATTCACCAGTTCTAACGAAAGTTATTAACGCTCAAAGCGCTAGGACTAACGGTTTAAGAGATATCGCGATTTTTCATCAAATCGAAAATTTCTAACACCCGAGGGGTGAAAATTTTTTTAAAGTTCTGCCAATTCTGTCGACAGTTCTGGGTAGCACGAATTCTAACGAAAGTTATTAATGCTCGAAGCGCTAGGACTAATTTAAAAGATATCGTAATTTTTTGAATGTCTGATTCTCTCACATCTGAGGGACAATTTTTTTAACATTATAGCAGTTCTGTTGATAGTTCTGGATAGCACCCCACGAAGTCTATCAAAAATTATTATCATTTAAAGAGTTAGGATTAATGGTTTAAAAGATATCGCGATTTTTTGTTCTTCATTTTGTGAAGTTAGCACCCCAAATTTTTAATTTTTCTTTTATATTAATTCGCCAGAACTATTCTTAATTTTGGACAGAAACTCTAGAACTCTTCGGGGCATTCGGAATTGTGACCAAAATTTCATTTTTTGAAAAATGAGATGCCAACTTCACAGAGATTAGCGTCAGCATCATAGCCAATATGGTGGTAAATTCTAATTCAGCTAGCAACCCAGCAAGAAAACAAGCATTGTGTGATTTAAGGATCTCTTTCATCAACCTCGGTTAAGTTAATCGATGGTTACGTGCGACTCATTTCCAATGTAGATTAACTTTAATCTCGATTCAACTTACTCTTCATCTTTTTCTAATCTAGAAAAAAAATAACATATCCTATCCTCTTGGGGCCTAACCGCCTAGAAACCAGCGTAGACAATGTCCGCTTGGAATATTTCTAACTATGAAGACAGTGGGGTATGAGACTAGTCTTTTTAGAACAGTCTTTTTATTATCTAGGCTGCAACTTTTAGCGAAGCGGGATGTATTATTTTCTTATTGTTCGTAGCGGCGTAGCCGCTCCGAACCAATAAGCATTAATCTATACACCCCACTGTCTATATGACAGATTTTCTAACTTCAACAACAGTACAATTATAGAAGTCGTGCGCCTCTTTACAGGAGGAGGAGGAAGGGTGAGAACCGTTTCGCATGGAAAGTCGAAACTCATGTAAAACAATATAATCATAGACAAATACTGTAGGAAATTAAGTAAATGAAAGTTCAGTGCGGTACTTAATGCACAGTCATTAATTCTATGTATAAATTATGTTTTTTACTTGCTGTACACTGAACGTTTCGACCACTTCTTGGGATCATCCTCAGCGAGATCAACGAAGAAAAAGAAATGTAATAAAATTTCCATCCTCCTGCGTATCAGACAATTTTCTACTCAGCTACATATTTTCAAATGTTTCACCAA
>Ga0157363_1005731_pt1 | contig 11625 bp, 2 predicted proteins | sample AttsexASBM1_FD_111477 | JGI IMG/M metagenome (GOLD analysis project Ga0157363, IMG submission 111477) | Fungus gardens microbial communities from leaf cutter ant in Ribeirão Preto, State of São Paulo, Brazil - Atta sexdens ASBM1 | ecosystem: Host-associated > Fungi > Mycelium > Unclassified ...
ATTCTTGTAGTTTCAGTTTTGACTAAAGAAGTGACTTTATCTGGCAAGAGTATTGCTTTGACCTTCTTTAGAATTATGTTATTATTGTTAGGTGACTCATGAGAAGCCTCTATTGCATTGATTACAAAGAACTCAGGTTTTTGATAGTATCTGGTTTATATTATTGAGGTCTATTCCCATCTTATAATCTACTCTTCAGGATAAGAGGTCTGTAGCTTATATCATCTTTCCCAGTTTATAGTAGAGTATATGGTCAAAACAGGTCATATAAAGAGCCTATCTTGCTTGTCTCCTAGTCAGCTTTTGAGCTGCCTTAAAGAATGTGAGATTTTGATGATCCAACAAAATCTCAATTTATATAGATGTTTTTCCAAATGATGTTGATAATAGTATTCTTCTAATTCTCATATTATTGCTGGTAACTCTTTGTCATAGATTTATTAGTTTTTTGACTTTAAGAGAAGAATCTGGATGTTATATCTTAATAGCTAGTGCTTTTGTGATAAGAATGCTCCAGTAGCAAATTTACTTATATATATAGATGATTTGAAAGATTTTTCATCATTTGGTGCTCTTAGAACTAGAGCTGTTGTAAAGATCTTTTTCAGTACCTCAAGAACATTTTGTTGCTCTATTCTCCAAGTTCAAATACTATTCTTTTTTGTAAAATTGGAAAGTAGCCTTGATATCTTGGCAAATTTTATTAAGAACTTACAAATAGAAATTTGCAAAGCCTAAGAGTGTTTTGTACTTTTTAGTAAAACTGGCCACTCTAAAACTTTTCTAAGTTCTTCATCAATCCATCTATCTAGAGAGTTTCTTTCTGCTAAAGAAAGCAGATAGACCTTTATTGGTTTGGAAAGCATTATGCCTTTCCTAAACTCAATTGCATGGTCATACAGTCTTCTGTAATAGTATTCTCTCTAAGTTGCTTTTTAATAACATATTTCTATACTCATGTAATCAATTTGATACATATGCTTTTCAAGTCTTTGTGTTCTTACAATCTAAGTTCCTATACTAGTCTTGATTGTTGAGTAGAGTTGCAATTACCATTGTCTAGTAGTAATTGTCTGAGTCAGTTGTATCTGCTAAGTAAGATATATGGTTGTTGGGGCCTTCATCTTCTATACTGTCCAATAAAGGTAATCCACTAACATTCAGTTTAAGATGAAGCTCATTAGCATCTGCTTCTACATCTTATGTTTTACAGGCTTTATAGGCATATATATCTGGGTATCTGGTAAAATTTTATTGCTTTTTCTGCTAGCTAATTTTGGATTATATTTGTTCAAGTACAAATATACAATCATCATTCTTTTGTTTTAAAGAGATATTAAGTTGTCTTGTAATATCAAGTTTCTATATAAGCTCAGACATATTTTATTATTTGTCTTGCCTTATTGGAAGTATTATCCACATTAAATATTTTATATAGGTTTGCCAGTTTTATATTTCCAGATTATTATTTTCCACAAAAACTCTGTTAACAAAGTCTGTGGTGGCTCCCAAATCAACTAAAGCCTTGGTCTGTACTTTGTTTACTTTTCAAGGGGGTAAAAGGATAGAAATACCAATTTTAGCCTCTTAATACCATTTTTATATACTAGTACTATTCTAATAGTATGTTTAAGGAATAGAAATTCTTAACTTTTAGTAAAGTTTACAGATTTCTAGTACTCTAGTTTCTAAATCACTCTTACTAAATTGCTATATTATATGTTTAAGTAGATATCTAAGACTAAGGCTTAATAAGAAAAGGCACTTAGAAAAACAAATGAAAAAGTGAAAAAAATAACATTGGTATTTAAATGGTGAGCATAGCTTGGGTGGCAAATGTGAACACAATATCTCTATTTCAGCAGATCAAGTGTGTGGTTAGAAGAATAAAAAGTGTTCTTTCATATAATATAAATCTTGATAGGAGAGAGTTGATGTCATATCTAGTTTCTCTCACTGGCTTATAGAGAAGGAATATCAGATCTCAATGTGGTTCCAGCTACACTGCAAGAGTTGTCAGGAATGTGTTATACAGACCTTAGGTTGCTTAGGCTAGCTTACTGTCAAAAACATCTAGAAAATGTCTCATGGCTGAGTAAGATACAAAGTCTTCTCACTAAACCTGTTCCCAGCTCAATAGGAGCAGACTCCTCTTATACCTGAGGATAGGCAAATAAGGGATTAGATTAAGGCTATTCTAAAACTGACCCCAAGATCTTCTCTATAAGAACTTAGCCCTATTATAGCAGCTTTGTTCTAAGTCTGAAAAAAGTCACTGTTCTTGTCAGAAACAGCAATTTCCTCCAAAAGATCCCTCAGATCTCACATCTGAAATAAACACTCTACCTATACTATATTACAGCAGCAATGGAGAACACAAGAATAGACTTCAGAAAGTACTTAATATTAACAGAGAGCTACTAGCAAGAGTCTTGTAGATCATTAGAAAAGATGGTATGCAAGTATGAAGTTTAGTAATGGTAATTAAGAGTTTGTAGGTCTAATAGTATTTTTTGGCAATAAGAAAGAATGGAAAAGTTTATAAAAAAGACTGTAAAGTTTGGAATTTAATATCAAGTAATACTTAAACTCAATAGTATTTCAGAGGTTTAGTATAAGGGGATAATGATGATGGATGATAAGTAGTATCAATAATAATAATTGATGAAAATTGATATTGCTAAGTCTGAGAGGTATATATACAAAATATTTATAGTTTGTATGCAAGCTGTTTCCATCACATAATCAAAACCTGTATCTGATGGGAGCTGTCAGGCTAATTTTAGAAGATAACTAATTATGTCACTACATTGATATGCTTGTATCTCTACCAATACTTATTACTTTGGGATATACCATATATTATTGGAAATGAATTAATAAGCACTTTCTAATACAAGTTCAATTGTGTGAATCTGTTTAGCTGTTCATGAGATATTAGCAGACAAAGCTTTTACAGCTACTGATAGCCTGATATCTCAGTTATTTGTTGTCACTTTTGTACCTCCCACATATGTACAGATAGCCCTCACTTAGGGCTTTCCAGCACAACTTAGTTTGTGAAAATCAGTCCACTTGTTATGGAGATACAAGCTGAATGAAGTTTGTGATACTTACTACTTGAAAACATCTGCAACTTCTTTAGTTGCCCTCTACTTATTTGATGGTTCATCAAACAGCACCATTTTTAAAATTGCTAACTTGTTCATAATTTTCCTTACCAGTGATTGTATAACTCTAGACTTCTATGTCACTCTGCTTGATTCTTCCTACTCTTTAGTCCTTGAATACAACTGGCTCACCCAATACAATTCACTAATTGACTGGATAAATAGGTTAATAAACTTCTGTTCATCTTTGCAGGAAAATCTTGCTCTCTCTTATATTGTGGTCAACATACTACTAGTATCTCTATCATCTTCTAATACTTCTCTATAATCATTAGATTCTATAGTTTCCATACCTATATCTAAGACCTCTATGTCTACCTCTGAGTGACCTAACATTACTATTATTGGTACTACAGCCTTCTTGCACACATCAAAACTTCCAGGCTTTAGCAAGTTTCAACTCTGTTTTCACTCTTCAGATATTCAGGCTAACTCTACAAAACTTGTGGAGACTCCTAACCTTTCCAATGTCCCTTCTGAGTATCACAAATTTGCTAATGTTTTCAGCAAAACCAAAGCTGAAGCCCTTACTCCTTATCATCCTTATGACTTCAAAATCAATCTGAAAAAAGGTGCTTAACCTCTGATTAGCCCTATATACCCTCTTTCAGCATCTAAACAAGAGACTTTCAAGAAATTCATTAAGGAAAATCTTAATATAGGTTTTGTCAGAATTGAAAATGATGAACTTGGTTTTTATTTTATTTTATTTTATTTTGATTTTATTTTCTCTTATCTTTTATTGAAAGAGTATAAGATGAAGAAGACAAAGTGTGATACCATCACATGTCACATAATACAGAGAAGGGTGTAAAAGGTTCTGGAATAAGATGAAGTCATATAACATGGTAATAGCATATTAGCCTTATGGGTAAAGTATGGTCTTTAGGATAGGTTAGAATTAACTTAGCATGGACCATTGCCAAAAGATATATAAGGTAGACTAGATTGTAGTAGGGACTCTATCAAGTTCTCTTATATTACTCAATACAAGAGTGTGTTTTTTACTCAATATAGAGTCTAAGTCATAATAGGTTTCATCTAACTAATCTCATCTCTGCATAGTGTACTAGTCTTATTCATCAAGAAGAAAGATAGTTCACTATGCCTTTGTGTCAACTTCTATAATCTTAACTATATCTCCAAAAAGAATCACTATCCACTTCTACTCATTTCTAATCTACTGGACTTATCTCACAAATCTTGAGTGTATGCAAAGATAAATCTTTGCTATACTTACTACTTGGTTTACATTGCTGATGGTGATGAATGGAAGACTACTTTTAGAACATGTTATAGATCATTTGAGTAGTCTATAATGTCTTTTACTCTTATCAATACTTTTATAGCCTTCCAGTGATTTATAAACAACATTTTCTCCAACCTTTTAGACATTTGTGTTATGATCTATCTGGATGATATACTCATCTACTCAAATAACATATCCAAATATCACTGGCATGTTAAGAAAGTACTTAAGTATCTCTATAAGGTTGGTCTTTATGCCAAAGTAGAAAAATGTGAATTCCACTTCAAGTCAGTAGAGTATTTGGAATACATTCTTTCTCCTTCTGGCCTTACCATGTCTAACAACAAAGTCAAGATTATTTAAGACTAGCCAAAACCCAAGAAAGTCAAGAATATTCAATTCTTCTCAGGTTTTGCTAACTTCTATTGCCAGTTCATCTTTAACTACTCAGATATTGTTATTCCATTGACATACCTCATCTAGAAGAACATTTCTTGGAAGTTCAACTCCTCCTGTCATGATACTTTCAACTCTCTCAAGAAGACATTTATCTCCACTCCTATTCTTACTCACTGGATTTCTGATGCTTAACTCATCATGGAAACTGATGCTTTAGACTATGCTCTTGCTACAATTCTTTCTATTATTAATAAATAAAATGAAGTTCATCCAGTTGCCTTTCACTCCTACACTTTTATCATAGTGGAGTTCAATTATAACACACATAACAAGGAATTGCTTGCTATCTTCAAGGCTTTTAAAATTTGGCAATACTGCCTGGAGGATCTGGCCTATTCTATTAATGTTGTTATGGATCACAAGAACCTTAAATGTCTTTCTACTACCAAGGTGTTAACCTGGAAGCAAGCATAGTAGTCTAAGTACCTCTTTCAGTTCAATCTTGTCATCAGGTTCCATCCTAGTTATCTTGGCACCAAACTAGATGCTCTTACTAGATAGTGGGATGTCTATCCTAAAGAGATAAATACTGGCTATGCCACAGTCAACTCTCATAACTTCAAATCAATCTTCACTCAAAAATAACTTGTGGCCTCTGTATAAGCTACTGTTCTCCTCTTTTCTTCTCTCTGTGCAGCTACAGTTATTGATCTAAACACCTTACACCAAAACATCCTTTTGGCTCTCTCTAGTGACTTAATTGCTACAAAATATATCTCCACAAATGGCTAATAGTCCACAAACCCCAATGGTTTTATTCTTCTTAATAACAGAATCTATGTACTATCTACTAGTAATCTCCATATGTACATTTTCCAGTATAATCATAATTACATCCTTACCAGACACTTCAGTCAAAACAAAACACTGGAACTCATTTGCTGTGAATATTTCTAGCCTACTCTCTATGCTGATATACTACAATTCTACAAGTTCTGTATCACTTGTATGTGATCTAAGCCATAACATTACAAACTCTACAGATCTCTCAAACAACTTCCTATTTCTGAATGACTATAGAATTCCATTTCTATAAACTTTATCAAGAAACTCCTGTCATCCTCCAGGTTTGTATCAGACATGGTTTATACTAGAGGTGAAAGTCTACGAGATGGACTTGGAGATGTGTAGACTTATAAAATGACCTTGGCTTCAACTTATATGCTGTGCCATCTGTCTGTTATATAGTTACAACTTCAGATAATAGAAAGAAGTCCAAGATGGGAGTAAGTGCTGATTTGGTGTGTTGCTGTTGAACACTGGGGATTGAGTTCAATAAGAATTATCTTTGTCAACTATCAGACTAGCAAATTATAATGTAACTACTAGTCTTATGTTCATAGTATAAAAGATGCTTAGGGTTTTAGTAGTATAACTTCTACTATCTCAAGCAAAGGTTTTAGTATTGAGACACTGATAGAAGTATGACTCTGCCATGAAAGACTGAGTCAAATAGAAATATCTCCATTATAGAAAACAGAATATCTAGATGATTGTATCACTGCTGTGAGGTGTGTTACAAGTAAGGTGGCTGCTGTGAAAGGCAGGCTTGTATAGTTAGGAGAGCAATATCACCATGAGAATGTATTTTCTAGATGGTTGGTCTTGCATATGACATAGCAACATAGATTACTTGTTTGATTCTATATCTGATAGCAAATATTTCAGCTTCTGTTATAGTAATGTTAACAGCATAATAAATAGTCTTAGCTACAATATTATAACCACAGCAAATATATAAAATTGATATAATAACATTATTTTTGATGTTTGTATCTGATATGATGACAACAATCTTGGAATCTTGTAGAGAATCTTCAAAGACTTTATTGAGTTTACAGAGATGGATATGTCAAGATCGTTGACGGTGGACTTAATTTTTATTTTCTCTTTTCACTTTATTTTATTTTTAGAACAACTTGGGTTAGGGTTTATCAGTCACGCTGTCACATCAGTCACAAGTTGATGGTGTAGTCACAAGACTGATCACAAGACTTAGAAGAATGAAGTAGAAGGTTCTAGAATAAAGTGATGTCATATAACATGGACAACACCTGTTGGCCTCATCTCATACACATGGTCATTTAGGGTAGGGTGCACAGTAGTGAGCATGGACCATGAGTAGTAGTATATAAGGTAGACGACTTTGTACTAGGAACTCTATTGAGTTCTCTTGTGTTACTCAATACAAGAGTTGTTCTATTGTCTGACTCTAAGGACTTTAGTTCATAACAGGATACACTTGACTTCATCATTTTTTTAATCTACAAAGTTAGAAGAAAATAATTCTGAAAAGTATCTACTGAATAAAAACCAGGAGACAATTCTTTATATAAAGAGTTGAAGAAAGAAAGAATGCTATTAAGATGATTATTAGTGGCCAGAATGGAGCTTTTAATTTTGAGTCTTTGTTTGAGAGTTACTTTATCTAATGAAAAATAATGCAGTGTCAAGTCCAGAATAAGATAGCATTCAAGCAATGACTTGATAGCATAATTAGAAGATAGGGATACTATTCTCATTTGATGCAAACCACTAAGCTTGTCTAGATGTAGATGAATAGAAATAAGACTAGCAATAGCCTCAATTCCCCAGGTAGGAGAAGTACAAAAAGCACCAGTGATCTATAAGACAGCTTTTTATTATATTTTTCCAAGTTTTTGAGTAGGTAGGATAAAGAAGCACTTTTAAAGTACCACAGATAAAAGTTATAAAGTGTAATAGATAGAATACAAGTACAATATAAGAGTTGTTTATAGAATGGCAACAAATTCCTTATAGAATTGCCTAGCATTTTCATATCTTTGATTATAGAGAGAACTTTGTAGGAATAAGTATAGATGTGTTGACAAAAAAAAAGTTTTCTGTTAAAGATATTTCCAAGTGTTCTTTAGTCAGAGAACAAGGCCTTCTAAAGAGGTAAGATTCAAAGGAAGGGGATTGAAGTTTCTAGTTAATTGTTAGATATAGTTTGTACTTAAAGGTAAAAGTATGTGGATTTGGCTTGGATATGCACAAAGTGTAGAAACTTTATGTGATGAGCTCAGTGATACAGACTTGTCAGAATGACCTCAGCCTCAACTTATATGTTGTGCCTTCTACAAGTCATGTGGTCACAATTTCAGAGGATGGTCTTATAAGGAGTTATAAAAAGAGGAGTAAAGCATGTTGCCATTAATACTAGAAATTTAGTATTAAGTTTAGTCAATTATCAGACTAGCTATTACAAAGTATTTACTAGCCTTAAATATATAAAATGACAAAAAGAGTAGTTAAATAGATCTCTGAGTGAGTGTTTCACTACTGAAACACTATATAGGAGTTCAGACTTGAAAAGGGGAAAAACTCCATGCAAAGTCCAAGATAATTAGATAATGGAAACAGATGAATATGACCATAGATTTTAACTCAATTAAAGCCAAATAACTATGGAGATTTGATAGAATTAAGTCTATTATAAAGTATTAAACCACTGATGGAGTTTTGGGCACAAATAAGGCCAAATAATCCAGAAAAGTGAAAGATTTCTGACTTTCTATGCTTGACTATAAATGTAACTTAATCAAAGAGAGAAGTAATAATGTTATAACTATAAAAAAGAATAACATTCAATTTTTTGAAAGATTTTTCCTGTAAAATAAAAAAACTATCATGCACAAAAGATAGAAATAAAACAACCAAATTTTAAAAAAGATTTTTGGACCTTTTTTGAAAATGGGATAGATAAAAGCAATATATAAAGCAGATAAAATAGGAAAGAGAACAGACTCTTATTCTATACTTATATTTGCTCTAAAGAAAGGTGAGACAAAATTGTTTCATATGTACTGTGTTTTCCTATTTATTAAATAGTTAGAAAAGAAAAACAAAATTCTAAAGTCAAAACTAGCTTTGTCCAGAATCAAAGAAAGAATTTGGTAATTCAGTGAAGGGAGAAATTGGGCTATATTAAAGGCTAGAGAACTGGTTTGAAACTCTTTGACCCAGCTCAAATAGATAAGATGAGTAAGAATAATACCTGCATCAGTTATTGATTGTTGTTTGAGTCTGCCCAATTGATTTGAATGAATGAAGTTTGATGCAATGGATTGGTATTGAAGTCTTTTACCAATGGCCTTTTTAATGAGTTTTCCTAGTATATTGAAGAGAAAAATCAGCCAAAACATCTTAGAGGAGTCATATGACACTTTATTAGGTTTTGGAATAATAATCAAGGCAAATATCTTGAAATACAAATACCAATGACCAAGATCAATGCATGTGTTAGCAATGTTGATAATATTAGATAGATACTGATCATTGTTTAGAACAACTTTAAGATATCTCCAAAAGATCTAGTTAGGGTCTGGAGTGAAGGAATTGTTGTATTTTTTTAATTGCATTCCTAAATTCCTCTTTGGAGAAACTTAGCCATTCCAATGAGGTTTCAATGGAATTTTGTCCAATAATTGCGTGTTTACTTGACAATTTGGTACCAAATTAAAAGTCTGATGAATACTTGCCATAGATCTTTGAGCTCAGTGTAAGGATACCCATTATATTAGAGGACTTCAGTAGCTGGAAGTTTATGCTTCTTGACCCAGTTCATGAGATTCCAGAGTCTCTTGTTTTTTTTTGATGTGATTTCTTGAATTCTGTTGTTAAAGAAAGTATATTTGGTTTTCTTGACAAACCTCTTGAATTCTTTCCAATCATCTAGTAACTTGGAGAAACAATAAGTGTTTAACTTGATACTATACTTTTTATTCCACCATACTTTAGAATGCTTAGTAATATTAATATTCTTGGAGAATTTATATCATGAATAATTTGAAATTCCTCTATACTCTTAAACTGTTTTTTCCAATGATTCAATACTTGATATATCTGTTATATTAATGTTTCCTAAAGTATTAGTAAGCTCAGTAACAAAAATTTCTTCCTCTTGGCTATTTCTAATAATAGTTCTTCACTTTTCTTGGATAAACTCTTCACTGATAGATATGTTCACAGTTAAAGGAGTATAATCTGAGAAATACTAAGATTTAGGTAGTATGAGATAGTTGTCAACTTCAACTGAATCTGGTTGAAGAAACATGAGATTAATAACAGAGTTGGAATTGTTAGGATTGTCTGTATATTTTGTTAGAACCTAGTGAACTAGAAAAATAATCTTAATTCAAAAGAATTAGTAATATCTATAAGAATATTGCTATGAGCTAAATGATACAAATAAGATAGATCCTAATCTCTATCCCTGATGTTAAAATCTCTAGTTGTAATAAGAATATTACAAATATACACTATAATTTCTACTCTTTTTTTAAAAAAATCAACAATTTATTATATAGAGTGTGATGGCAATCTGTGATAGCTACTTCATGACTACTTAAATAAGGACTAAAAAAGGGAAGATAAAAAGAAATAGAAATAGAAATAGAAAGAAAAAGAACAATTAACTAAGACATGAGCAGAAAAACTGCTTTATTAAGTAATAGCTTTATAAAAAGAAAAAGCATCTGGCTTAAATTCAAGAAAGACCACTAGATTACTCAATGTAGATCTCAACAGATTCCAATATTTGTTGTATCTCCTATATTTATAGAGAATATAATGTCTGATTTCAATTGAATATAATCCACATAGATAACTAAAGTTTTCTCTTGGAAAAAACCTTAGATAATATTCTTCTATCAGAGCATAATTTGTTATTACTTGAGTAGCTCTTGTATATGGTGGATTTTAATATCTGAAATGTTTAATCCATAGACTCCCTTTGATATATGAGGGTTTAATATTATAGAGATCATTGTCAAGAAAATCAAGGAAATGACTACCTTTGAGGTCAGATGCTTGAAATATCATATGCCAGTTTTTTATGATATTGTTGCTTTCTTCTTTCTTATTAAAGTTCCATGATACTTTGGAGAGAAATAGAGAAGTGGGATTGAATTTCTTTGTATCTTTATCAACTAATGTGTAATGAGACCAATTTACATTACCAGGACAATCCCAGAATTTAATAGAATTAGATAACTGTTTATTGAAAAACAATTTAAGATTCTTCAATATGGCAATAGATTGTCATTGACAAGAGTAAACAATAGAATTAAAGGTATGTTGTATTATATGAATGGTATCAATAATAACAATAATGTGGAAAACATCTAAAACTTGAATAGCTTGATTAATCTCACATCTTACAGTGAAAAGTTCAGCCTCAGTCAAAATAACATTGATGGTATAGTGTAGAGTTTTCTTGACTGTATTAGAATAAGAACAGACATATGTAATAAATATGGCAACATTGTTTCTAATGCTAGTATCACAAATGAGCTACTTACTGGTTGTGGTACTTGAACTTAATGATGTTTCAGAGATTCAGTATAAGGAAATAGTGATAATAGGTGATGAGTAGTATCAACAGGAATAATTGATGTAAATTGATGTTGTTAAGTCTGAAGTCTAGTCTTCAGACACAAAGGTATATATACAAAAGAGTGATGGTCTGTGTGCAAGCTATTGCTATCACATGATCAAAATTCATACCTGATGGGAGCTGTCATCTGTTATAGCAGATGTCAGGCTAATTTTAGAAGGTAACTAATTATATCACTACATTGATATACTTGTATCTCTACCAACACTTATTGCTTTGAGACATATCATATATTGTTGGAAACATATTGATAAGTACTTTCTAATGCAAGTTTAATTTTGCAAATATATTTAGCTATTTATGAGATATTAGCAAACAAAGCTTTTACA
>Ga0157363_1005732_pt1 | contig 11623 bp, 3 predicted proteins | sample AttsexASBM1_FD_111477 | JGI IMG/M metagenome (GOLD analysis project Ga0157363, IMG submission 111477) | Fungus gardens microbial communities from leaf cutter ant in Ribeirão Preto, State of São Paulo, Brazil - Atta sexdens ASBM1 | ecosystem: Host-associated > Fungi > Mycelium > Unclassified ...
TTTCATCGCGTCACTTACAGTATTTAAACGAGACTAATGTAATTGGTGTTTGCGGATATATGCGCGTGTGTGTGTATGTAAGTGAGTGTATATGTATGTATGCGTGTGTGTGTATGTGTGTGTATATGATTTCAGCTATTAATTTTTTTCCTCTTATTGCATTGTTGTCTTATTTTGATTTTGTTACTGGTAGGCTTTGTAACAGCAATTTTGCTGACGCCTAATTTGCAAGCTACTATTGTCTATTGTATTTATGTTTATGTTAATTATAATCTATTGTATCATACTCTATTACTCTGTTAACATATAGTCTTTTGCAATAAACTAAATTAAATTAAATTAAATTAAATTAACAATATAACTGTAATATAACACGTGTGTTATAATGTTGAGTAGGAAATTACAACTAACGAGTACGTTACATATAACTTTGTGTTTGCTGGATATATTTATTAAGGATGTTTTATATATATTTTCAAAACGATAACAAAATTGAAAAAATTACAGATTACTCTAAATCATTTAAAAATAATACGACAAAGGACCCTGCACTAATCCTATATGAAATTGGATGAAATCAAATGGTTTTCTCAAATGTTATAGCTTATGATCTAAACAAAACATATAAGTTTTAGTGCAAAAAAATGAATAGTGTTTTCGTGTTTAATTAAACAACCTACAATCATTCACCATAAAATACTCAATAACTTCTAAGTGGCTGATCTAAAATGGATAAAATTATAGTGTTTTGAAAAGGTCTTAGCAAGGACTATAAGAAAATGAAAGGAAAAGTGTGGGGGGTCTCATTTAAAAAATTTGAGTTGATTTTGCCCTATCTTGGCGGTGCCACCCAAAGTCAAACTGATGAAGCCAACGGCTAGGCTTTTTTAAACTCTATAACTTTTATCTAAAACATTTTTTATATAAAATAAGATTTATAAAAAAAACGTTTTTCTCAATTTCATACAAAATTAGTCCTTTAGTGATGGTTCACTATCTAGAAAATCGTAAGTTATTTTAATAAATAGTAGTATTTTTTTAAATCTGTGTTTTAATAAAAATATATGGAAATATTATAAAATAAATCATAAAAGTCTCAATTTTTTAATATAGCGGGGACCGGCACTATGAGTCACAAAAATTCTAATTCAAAATTGCACTAATAAAAAGTGCAGTAATTAAAAAATTGCACTCTAAATATAACAATTTTTTTTAATAATTTTTTTTAATAATTAAAACATATTTATTTATTAAAAATTTAATAAGTATATTTAGTAAATATTTATTAGTTTTTAAGAAAAAAATAAAACATTTTTTAAGAAATGACCCATAGTGCCTCATATCCAAGGTATGGGTCACACACAAAATAGTAGGATTTATGCAAGAAATAATGATAAAAGTTGAAAAGTATTTTCAATTAATTTACACATTCTTAGCATAGTCACTAATACAATAAAAATATAATTATAATTAAAATATAATTATAATTAATAATTATTAAATAATAAAATAGAAAGTTATAAAAGAAAACAAATGACATTAATATAAGATAAAATAACTATTAAGTAACCATTAATATAAAATAAAAAATTTATTACAATAAAATAAAATTAATTACTTACTAGAAGTATAAATTGCCTTTATAGTACATATATTTTCTGTATTGTCTCATTTCATCATGAATATTTAATGTATGTGACCCTTGGTATCTCAACTATATATTATATATTAAATTATATATTTAATAGAAAATTATAAAAACTAAATGTTAGATTATTACTTGTAGTAAGTTAAGAAAAGATGCGCAGAAAACTTATCTTCATACATGTATCTTCTACTACAAAAATAATATTAAAATATTTTTATGCGGTTAAAAAGTTACTTTTGTACACGAAAATTATTAATAATCGATGCTTTTCGATACAATGAAATTTAATCTGCCACCTAGATAAAAAGTAATGAAATAACAGTCGCCTTGTAGTAATAGTATTAATTTAAACATTTTCAATTATATTAAACAATCGATGACTCATGGTACCCTGTGATTTATGATGTCTCGGTTTCTCCTAAGTACATCATCATGTATTCAAGATCATTTATATAGAGTTACATTGATACATGAACTAGTTGTCCAGGAAATAAATAAAATATTTATTTGTTTTATATATGTTTTATATATGTTGTAATTAATGAGTAAAATGAAACTTAAATAAATTACATTAAATATTTAAAATAGTTATAAAAGACAAATGTAAATTTTTTTATCATTTTAAAACAATTTTCATTTTTAACAATAAAATAACAAATAGAATAAATAAAAAACTACAAAAATGTGTTATTAAACAAAAATACAATCTTATTCACTTTCATACGCGTATAGTTTATTTGAAGTGTAAATATTAAACATACTTCCAAATTTAATTTTCTTTACAGGGACTGTACGTGAGATACATCCTTAATGAATATTTATCGAACAATTATTTATTAATAATAAATTTCTTTTTATATGTATAGAAATTCAATTTCGATAATCTTGTATTTAACGTATATATGCAGAGGGAATACAGTTTACAACATTACAATAATTCTGATTTCTGCAACGATCCTTAGAGACTTGATCCGCCATGTTTTTCAGGACTTGTTTGAAATAGAACGAGACACATCTTAACACAGAAATGCTTTTAATGCATAAAATAAAATGAGATATCTCATTCTTGTACATCTACCATGGTATCTCGTTCTCTCTTGGATGTTCTGAGGAGTATGGTAGATCAATCAGAAGTTATCTAAACGATGTCCAATCTCTGACTTGAGGATTTCTATTGGCTCCTGCACATAGAACGCGACAACGCTGCCGTGCGGTGGAAGTTGTTGCACTAGCTAATAATTTTATGTTCTTAAGTCGGCCTCATTTTGTAAAACTTCTAGAAATAATATACTATTATAATAATAATACTATTTCTGCCGCGCGCCAAAAGTTGGATTGAGTTCAATTTTTGTCGCGCGATGAAAATTATATATCTATTACTTCCGAACAAGCGAGATGTTGAGTGGCTATCGTACTAACTTCCACCGCGCTGCAAGTGTTGCCACGTACTATGTGCAGCCATATGTAGATCGGGTTTTAGTCTTCCCGGCGTAGTGGCGCGGCGCTGCGACGTAGTATCCGCTAAAGCTCTAGATATATCAAAGTAGTGCATAGATTCTCCATTTTGGACCGAATCATGTCTTACATCAATAAAGGTACCTTTTCATGCTAGTTATAGACATATGAGATAGACCCAGCATTAGCATATATACTTAGTTTGGGCATAGACTAAGACTACTATAAACATGAATATTCGCATATCCGCCATTTTTACTCCTTTCCCAACTCCTTGTTTTCCCACTCCGCTACTGAACTGACAAGGTTATGATCGTTACAGTTGTTGTAGATTATAGCTTCTAAGCTGTTGGAAATCTTATAGCTTCGTATTTATGTATTTCCACACTTCAAAATTTTATCATAAGACTAAGAAATGAAAAGAAGGATATAAAAAAACTGAAATATTATATATTAACGAAAGCAAAAAAATTTATAAAATGTTGCGTTGCAGTAAACTGTATAATCAGTAGATCAGAAAAAGGTATTCGATTATTTAAATTTGCTGCGGATAATATTCGTCGACAACTTGCTGTATTGCTGTAAAAGAAATGACTTGTGAATAAACATCACTACACTTTCTCGCAGATGAGAAATTTCAATCCTTTTTCTTCTACATATTTGACACCTTATCTAGAAATAATCTGAACGCCAGATACACTTCAGGTCCTATACTAATATTACGATAGATATTCAACTGATTTTGAAAGCAAAAATGAAATAAAAGGAGCTACAAAATTTCAAGCAGCAAATATAAATCATAATCTGTAATTATCACCATAACCCCTCACAGCTCAATAACGGAATAGGGACACAAGGAGTAAGAAAAGGAATAAAAATGGTGGACGCGAATACCTACGTTTCTAGTGTTCTAATAGACATAGTGGGTGCTTTCCAATGTGTATAGTAATTGCCCACGATTCGATTGCGCACAAGTCAATCACAGAGCGTTAAAAAAGAAATAATCTTAAACTCTCTATGTAGAAGTCGCTGTGATTGATAGTGAACAATTGCAATACAATATAGTACGCAATTGCACTCCTTTCCAATCGCTCTCCTTTCCAATTGCTTAACACATCTTAACACAAACATACACAGGAATGCATAAAATATGACATTGTGCATGATTCAATTGAAATAGAATGTATATGCTGTGCACGGTTGAGATCCGTTTAGGATAGAGTTTAGATTAAATGTAGCTTTTCCTGCTCATATTAAACAAAAAAAAATAAAAGGGCCACTCAACTTCTAACCTCATTTATAGCCGTCGCAATTAATAACATGCAATTCTCATTAGAAAACACAAGTTTACACAGCCCTCGACAGAGTATAGATGTGTTGTGTCAACGATAACAATTGGAACGCAACACTTGTGTCGCCATGTGCACAAGAGTGCCTAGGGATATTTCAATTGGAAAACACTCAGTATTTCTAGACCGAGCATTGTTAGAAATTTCAGGAGTAGGGTAATCCTTATTTAGAAAAGGACGCACTACTGTGTCGGTGTGTTCTCTCTCATGCATGCGGGAAACGAGAGAGAACGCATCTAAGCCAATATGAGTCCTTTTTTAAATGAGAACTACCTCTACTCCGAATGCTCGGTCTAAAGACACTATGTCTATGGGTTTGGCAGAAGTAAAGCACTAGATATGTAGCACGGAGGAAAAAGGAGATCAAACTCGAGGATAAAAATGGGCTCGAAAAACCCACGGCACGGTGTCGGAAACTCCATGGAAAATTGGAACGATGTGATTTTAGTGCCGTTATGGGGAAGTATGATCGCGTATGGAATACATACGTATACACGTATTTTTATTTTTAATACAGGAATTCAAATTTGTATAAAATTTAATTTTATTTGATTAAAGTAAATGCATCAATATTTATTGAAAAATACATACGTTTATGCACAATCATAAATTAAATTATCATTTTTGAACTTATCGACATCAAAAAAACTTTGAAATTAAAAAGAAGAAAAACGGGACTTGAACAATTTTCCTTCTCAGAATATATTCTACGCATGAAAATATGCAAATTTACAAAATTACAGGAAAATCAAAGAAAAAATATTTATCAAATCCTCTAAGTTGACAGTTTTCTCCAACAGGAGCGCTCAAATTTGTTCTTCCATACAGCGCTTTTCTGATATCGTGTTTCGAATCCATTTTTTTCGGGACCGCCGCTTGGGTTTGATCTCCTTTCTTTTCACTTTCATATCACTTCGTGATATATAGTATTCTTATTTGCCATCTTGGTTCTACTTGATTAATAGGTTATAATACGATTAGATTCGCTTTGGCGTCCATAACACTTTAAGCATCGTTTCATTTTTGTTGTTTAGTAAATATTAAACAAGAATAATTGATACTCACAAGCGCTGTGAGCGGCGAAGCGAACACAAAGATAAATGTTAAGAAAAATCCAAATTTTGCTAAAAATACACTGAATCGATATGTTTTTGTGTAAAAATAAAGATTTGACCAGAAAAAATATAACTCTGCTTCGAGATATTAATCCTTAAAGTCGATGACTATTCGGGTTAGAAAATCTGTCGCAACAGTGGTTCACTGCTTTAAAATCTAAATTCACTTCTTTTAAAATACAAATTCACTTTTACAAAGAATTTATTTTAAAGCACAGTGAACCACTATTATGACAGATTTTCTAACCCGAATAGTCGACTTTAAGGATTAATATCTTGAAGCAGAGTTATATTTTTTCTTGTCAAATCTTTATTTTTGCGCGAAATTCGCATTGATTCAGTATATTTTTGTCAAAATTTAAGGTGAGCGGGCTCTTCTAAATTCATTTGTCACTAATCGTCCTAATCAATAGACAATGTTTTTTAAATGTTTATTTCTCATTAATTTTACATTTTTCATTTATTTTCAAAATTCATTACTTTAACGTTTATTTAATGTTTATTTTACATTATAATTTTTCATTTGAAATAAATGATTAAAAAACATTGTTTGAACGTTTATTTAATGTTTATTTAATGTTTATTTTGATTTATTTTTATTTGAAATAATGGTTTGAAAAAACATTTTTTAAACGTTTATTCAACGTTTATGAAGTGTTTATTCAACATTAATTATTCGTTTGAAATAAAGGTTGAGAGAAATATTTTTTAAATGTTTGTTTAACATTTATAAAACGTTTATTTTACATTATTCATTTAAAATATGGTGATAAAAAATATTTACTTCATGTTTATTTAACGTTTAGCGAATGTTCAATTCACATTACTTATTATATTTGTTTGAAATAATTATTTAAAAAAGTATTTATTTAAACATTCATTTGTAATGAATTTTATATTTTATGAGTCGTTTTCAAAATAACATTTTTTGAACATTTTTACTTACGTTTATTAAATATGTTTTTTGTTATTTATTTAATTAAAATATTTTATTTATTTAAAAAAACATTTATTTAAGGTTTAAATATCATAAATATGTAAAAAACGTTATTATTTTCTAAAACTCAAATTAATAAAAAACGAAATAATAAAATAATCGCGGAAGAGAAGTTAACACAATAATTGTGTTAAGTGTACCAAGTGTAGGATAAATGGACAATAAGAATTGTGTCTATTGATAGTTATAAGACATAACAAATAAGGTACGAGACTCATAACCCCAGATTCAAAATCCGGTCGCGCGCAGAAAAAAAAGACTAAACTATAATTAGAAATAATTAATAAAATTAGTTGTTTAAGGTTTAGATATTGATGATAAAAAAAAATTAATTAAAAGAATGATTCTACATTATTATTTTTTCTAATTTTGTTCAATAAATAATTTTAATATTGAAAAAGATTTTTTTAATGTTAAAGAAATTCTTCAAACGTTAAATAAACGTTTTTTGAATGTTAAAAAATATTTTTTAAACATAACAAAAATGTCTTTTTAATTAATAAAAAAGGATCTATCCCATTTTTAATTAAACGTTTTTTAAACATTTAATATTTTTAAACAGTTTTTTTGCAAAAAAAATTAAATATTTAAAAAACATTTCAGAAATATTTCTTTGCTAATTGGGATACTATACAATTAAATAGAACCAAAATGACGAATAGGAATATCTACATATCTAGTACCTTAGCGAGAACAAAATATCGGGGCACTTTCTTTGCGCGCGTTTCTTGACAGTACATTTACTATGGTAATAATCAAGAATTCTATCTTCCTCACCGAGAAATTAAGTTCATTCAATGCGTTTTTGCATGAAATGAACGAATGTGGTAAATAATAGTTAATAGTATCTCGATGGTATTATCCTTACTTTTATATTTTATTTTAGTTTTTTCAGTAATATAAATGTCAAGATATGATATGATGCGCACGCAAAAAAAAATAGGTTACCTCGATATTTTGGCTCTCACACCGTTCTGCCAAATCCAGTATATACTATAGAAATGTATATGGATGCTAGATCTATCTTATATGTTAGACACTTGACGCCCATTTTCAGTATTAAAATAGGTCACGTGACAAAATTGATGAATATCAATATCAATCCTATTTTGAGGCTAATATCGACCTATTTTAACGCTAAAAATGAGCATTGAACGTTAGCATAAAAAGTCACCTTCATACTAAGAGCTTATTGAACTACAAACAACTAAATTGAAATGGCGGTCGAAATAGTCAATACGAAGGTTGTTGGCATTTTAGCTCGCAAGGGACTATCTTGGTTTATACAACAAATGAAAATTCTTGATATCAGTGAAAGTTGATAACATAAAATTAAATGTAATAGGAAAATGGCGAAACCGGACGTATACATCACCAGCTAATCAGAACTTGTGCTGGTAGTTGACATTTCGGCTTTCTGTACCAGCGCGAATTCTAATTAGCTGCTGCTTTTCCGCTTTCTACTTTTCTGCCAAAGTGCGAACGCGTTCTTATTTTGTTATTACAATCTCATAGTAACGTCATATTTTCGTCCTGATTATTGTGACTTTATTGCAACGTGAATGTGACCCTTTGCTGTAGGAGTAGCATCACGCATATTCGTGCACTTACGTATATATAAAGATCAGGAATACAATCCATCTCCATCTAAGAAGGCACGAGTGATTACTTAGCTGATATGTTACACACGAATTCAATGGATTCAACCAAAACGACTGACTACAATTGGAAGAACTTCCTTAGCAAAAGTAAAAAAAGGGCAATGAATAAGATCGTGATGTATTATCATTTCATAATCTACAGTTGAAAAACTTAAAATAGTGGGCAAAACGAAAGAATCAAGGCACTATTTCCAAGAAGGAATTAAACAAGATAATTTATGAACAATTTCTGGATCAGCGTAGTAATATCAGAAGTGTAACTGATTAAATTGACTTCGACTTTGGCAATGAAGCAGAGGAATCTATTAGGCAATGAAATAGCGAGAAATTTATTTCCACTCATGCTGATCATTGGCATGGTGTGATACGAGTGTGGTTGCGTTTTTTGATCCTGTATGGGAATATATCTCTAATGTTGAGTGTGCGATGTCCATATATCTCCTTACCAAATCCCAACTGATCAATGTTGATAACTCGATGCGGATCATAACCTTCCGTTTGCATTCTTTCTTTCACTTCCTCCAAGAAACTTCTCTCGCATATTGGTCCTTTTTGCATCATCATTAAATCAATTCTTTCCTATTTTATATGTAATTCTACGTAACATTGTGTTGAATCTTCACTTGAAGATATATAAGCACGTTTTTGAGGTAATAAATATCATGAATTGTCTTCTCCTTTGTGATTCGTGGAATAGCAACAGAAATAATGACATTTTTTATGAGGTTACAACTGAATTTCCCGAAATTAAAGTAAAGAGAATACTTATTCCTCCTGGCACTACTGGCACTGCTAGCACACAACCACTTGATGTGTTCTTTTTCCGACCATATAAAGTTTTTTCCGATTCCCTTGAATTAGCGAAATCAAAATATGGCAACAATTATTTCAAGCTTTTTCTTATTTTCAATTCTAAGCATCACGATTCCAAGTGATCCACATAATCAAGTATGCTTTCTATAAATCTGATTACATGTCAGAACAATCTGAAAAATTTATCACGCCAGTAGATTACTGTTTTTACTTTAATAGCTTGGAAAATTGTTCATTTCAAGATTGTTCCTTTATGTCTGACTTCAAGTGAACTCATTGCTGCTTGAAATACTTCTGTTTTTGATATTATATTATCGAATTACATCAATTGTAATTAATCGACCATTTATATCTGGAAAATTCTTATAAAGAAAAGATTTGTAACCAGTATTCTAGAAACGTCTCATTGTCAGTGCTGTAAAGATATGTTATTGTTGGGCCGCGTTTCACGGCATCGGATTCGGAATCCAGCACTTCAGGAGTTTCGCAAAAACTAACATTCATTTATATATTTTTTAAAAAACAATTAAAATAAAGTTCTTTATTCAAACCACGGACACAAGTCTTTATATTTTACAATATCTCTTTCATTATTTCCCGTAAATGCACTTGTTTATCGAACGGGCAGAGAGACGCGATGCTAACGAGAATTACTAATGATCCGCACCCACATCTTGGTTTCGCGTAATATTTCGTTCTTCTGCCGGCTATTTTTGCCGAATTATCGATCAAAGATGTAATGTCGAATTTTATGGATCGATCGCGCAATTAAATCCTTGTAATACTTTTATTCCTTCTTTAAACAATTTGCAAAATTAATATTTATAATCTTTTTTAATTCTTGATATCAAGTCGCTTACATATTAACGCTCTACCTTTCATGCTGTGCACTCGTGACACTATGAAAAATAAGGAGTTCCGTTTAAGATTTTTATATTAATTTTGAAAGCATTTTCCAATTTTCATTCTAAGGTCACATTAATATCATCATCTGATAACTTTTTTAAAGTCCTATTACTTTTGTTTCAAATATTTCTTAAATAAATCAATATTTTTTAAGATATTAGCTGTTTTTAGAATTTTTACTATGCATTATAACATTAAATTTCTCAAAACCTATGACCTATATGGTCCTGCCATTTTCCTTAATTTACAGCTTATGTTATCAACTTTCTGACTCTCAACTGATATCAAGGATTTTCATTAACTTGTTGTACAAACCGAGATAGTCCCTTGTTAGATTTATATAAGGAAAACTTTGATATATCTAGAGCTTTAGTATCCGCCGGAATCCACTTCTTACGTGTGATTTTAAGTGTGCTAGATAATATAGAGTTCCTAGAAAAATAGAATGTAGCTATCGGTCCATGTTTTCGATTGACTTCGGTTAATTTTTTTTCATTATGAGCACGAATCACACACAGCACGAATCACAATGTAAGAAAATGACGCGCTTATTGAAATATAGACGTGAAATAACACAATTCTTTATCAATGTATTTCATATCATAATCATAAGGAAATGTTATGTTAAATGTTAATTATAAAGAAATATAGTTATGAAGAAATATAGTTATGAAGAAATACAATCTAATAAAAATAAAAAATTTCAAATGAAAACAATTTCGAAATAACGATATGGTATCAAATGTGTTCTGCGCACATTTTCACAAACGAAGGATGCTGATATAGGGGAGAGAGTAATAAAATCTAAATGTGAAATCAAAATAAAAAAAACCGGTAGGCTTAACAAAAATTGAGTATGACAACACCCAAGCCGAGGCAAGACAAACACGTCCGTGCGAGGCTGCACCCAGTGTATCCTAAGGAAAAACACTATTAGTCGGAAGTTTACATGCATATACGTATATCATATTTGTAATTATTCGAACTGCGCGCTGAATTGATTTTCTAGACTTATAAACGCACAATTAAACTACTGTAATAATATCAGAAATTAAATTAAATTGACAAGCAATTTTTAATAATTTAATGCTCAATCAGGCATCATATTAGAAAGATGTTAATGTGCTGAAAAACTATAAATAAATTTATTGCGAAAAATATTCTCTCGACCGGGAGTTGAACTCGGCTCTCTTATACGAACGTTCTAGGTCTTTAAACTACTGAGGCTCGAAAAGTTTGATTTCTAGTCGAGGTATAATATTTTTCGCAATAAATTTGTTTACAGGCTTTCAGCACATTAATTTTCTAATATGATGTCTAATTGAGCATCAAATTATAAAAAATTGATTATAAAATATTGATTTAATTTAATTTGTGATATTATAACAATAGTTTAATTGCATTTATAAGTCCGGAAAATCAATCCAGCGCGCAGTTCGAATTATTATAAATATGGCATATATGCATCTATATATATAGCATATATATATATATATATATATATATATATATCTAATTCACATTGAATTATTTAAACATTAAAGATCCAGTTTCGATCGTTATATGCTTTAAATTCTTATTTGTATTTATCAAATATTTTTACCTCTTCTATAAATTCATCAGTTTAAAATCGGAAAGGAACTAGATAGCTTATCATATGCGTGAAAATTTCAACAAAA
>Ga0157363_1005733_pt1 | contig 11622 bp, 7 predicted proteins | sample AttsexASBM1_FD_111477 | JGI IMG/M metagenome (GOLD analysis project Ga0157363, IMG submission 111477) | Fungus gardens microbial communities from leaf cutter ant in Ribeirão Preto, State of São Paulo, Brazil - Atta sexdens ASBM1 | ecosystem: Host-associated > Fungi > Mycelium > Unclassified ...
TTTAGAAATGATTGTCGAGCTGTCAGCGAGATGTCGATATGCAATTGTAAATTTGCTCGCGAAAGCACGATATAAATTATCATTCGCCATAATGTACTTTCGCATGGTGGTACGCGTAACTCGCGCGTGGAATATGACTGATAATGTTAATAACATACGTTGCACTGTTGAGGTTTAAGGTCGCTCGTAACGTTACCCATTACAAAATGCTTGCGGGTAATATCAAACGAGATGATTTTCAAACGAACATCTGCTGTCGAGTCAACATACAGGCCGAGTGACGTTAAGTGATTCCTGTGATTTTTTTTTTCAGAATCGTAGGGGACGCGAGCGTAATTAATGTCTATCAATTACGAATTGCCAGATTGCACGTTGCTGCGCTACGTTGTCGAGAGTCCTTTCCGGTACTATAATGCTTCGTTTATAGCCGGTCTTTAAAGGCTACCGCGTACCGCACCGTCCAAGGAAATTCATTATTCTTACTGCGACGGTGGAAAATCGTAAAATCTTCGAAATAACATTATCTTGAAATCTATGCGAATTATCTGCTCTCGTTAATGATCGATTCTTCTTTGTTTACTGTTAAATAGCAACGTAATTTTAACTACTTATCTCAAATTTTAACTACTTATCTGCAAAAATATGTTATCGAGCTTTTAAATTAAGCGATTTATAATTAATAGAATACTTGAATCTCTGAATGAGGGAGAGCTACTATAATGATACCAACAATGTCATATTTTAAGATAAAAAAAATTATGAATTATAATTTTTATTAACGGTCAATTTCTTCATAATTCTGAATAAGTAGATGTCGACAACTTTATCTACGATATTATATACACTGTTAAAGCTATAGTCAACTTGATAAATCTTAATTAAAGTTACCATTGCTTAGATGGTGCGGCTTAAATTAGGTTAAATTTGACATTATAACAGTGCATGAGATATCTGCGAGATATTTCATGGATAAAGTTATCTAGAGTACCTAGAAAAAAATCAGCCATAAAAGAAAAACTGTAAGATTTAAAAAAATAGATCTTTGCCCTTTCTATGTTAAAACACAATATTATTTCAATAGTAAGATGTATTTATGCAAAAAGTTATTGCACATTTCGAAGATTCGTAGTTTATGCATTGTCATCAAAGAATAGCAAATGTTGAATTCTCCGAACTGTTAGTGCGAACCTTGGAAATTGCGTGACATCGCGTGTAGTAATATGTATATATCATGATACGGGGAAAAGGAAACTGACACGGATGAGAGGAGGAAGAGGAACATAGCCAGAGCGGAGTGGCGATGAAAAGGAATGAGATGAGAGGCGCGAAGAGAAAAGGAAAGAAAAAAAAAGAGCTAATACGAATGAAAAGAGAAGCGGAGCCGCGGAATAGAGCCATAAAGGCTTTACTGCTCGCGTCAGACCGCGCGGCTCGCGAGGCTCATTGTTTCGGATTCGAGACTTCCGTTCGGTCGGAGCGGCCGACCAGATCCCACCTATTAACTGAGAAGATACACGCGAGTATGCAACGATGGATACGGAACGGGACACCACCGCGCATTCATAAACGGCTGTCGAGCGGTGAATGGCGGCGGTGCTTCGGGGAAATTTGTGGGCTATTTGAAAAGAAATTTTTGTCTCTATTATGAGATAAATTGCAGCCGAGAAGCCTCTGGTGAATTAGTCTGTCCGATTCATCCTTCTCCTCTTTCTCCTCTTCTATACGATGTACATATAGTGGCATAATAAAATAATGACGTCTCGCATTCTGACAGGTATTTCCTATTTTATAATAGAATGCTTGAAAAAGATTCAATAAGAGTACGGATCTGACGTTTTAAATTTGAATGGAGGAATACGTCGATTGTGTAATAAATTTTTGAAATTCGATTTACACGTTTCTAAAATGTGAGCGATCTTTAAGAATTGAAATTAATTTGCCGCTATCTCGAAAACTTTATGCGAAGCGCAGAAAGATTGATCTCGCGCTTCGTCCGTTTTCGTATGCAAATCGACGCGAGGTAGCCATCTTTACGCTCGATAGCATCGGGCCTTCGCGCAAGGTTTTATTACGTCGCTAATTAGTTTGGGCGCGGACGGAAAGTGCTAAGTGAAACAAAAGGCCCGAGTTGAATCGCAAAGGTTACTTCAGATCGAGAAAGAACAGCCGATTTTTCTTTCCGCTCGCTTCGTATCACCTATCGTCATCTTTAGAGACTTCCTGTTTTGGCTTTGCTAGGAATTAAATTTCCGTTAGAAATTAAAGATGAATTTTGCCTCTACTTAAGAAGAACTTCATTCACACATGATAATGTGTCTGTGATAGTTATATCATTCTCATAAACAAAAGTGATGAATACTTTAGTAAAAAAATTCTTAAAAATTTGAATTTTGTCATTTTCACACATATTAAATATTTTTTAAATGTGTGTCATTCTTAAAAGCAAAAAGAAATTAAAATTACTTTAATTTCATTAAAATTACAAGCAATTTAAATGACTAGTTTTTTCAATATTTATGCAAATATGAACAATTAAATAGAAACACAGTAAATAAACTTTATACGAAGCGCAGAAAAATTGATCTCATACTTTGTCCGTTTTGCAACATTGAGATGAGTATTCAATAAATAATATACAGATTTACAAGTCTTATTTGCTAGATTTTGAAACCTTCTATTTCGGGGACATTTAAAAGAGAATTATTTTGATGAAATATTAATAGTCTAATCTGCTCCAAATATATCATGATATTACATTCATCATATTATTGCATTTCTTTGAATTGATATATAAATTGACTTATAATGAACGCTCTCGCTTCTTACGAGGAATCTAAATGAATCCTTGACCTCTTTTATATTATGTCGTAGTAGACTCCGTTATTTATTCTCAGCATTGATATTCACTAAGTCAAGTTGTTTGCAACTTCAACTATATCTACACAACGTTGACTACTTGAATAAGTATGACAATCATGCTTACTCTAGTTGTGATTTACTTTAATTCGAACAAACTTTACGTAACATCCGTATATTGTTCGTGAATAGTCAGCACTGAAGATAAGATGCTTCATAGGAAATAATAACAATCCTTTTTCTGAGAGACTAACTATGTAAAACAGTTATGACGAGAAATACATCGGAACACCAAAAATCGACATCCGCGATCGGTTGAGATCAAATGACGAAGTATAATAATAGATGGCCCTTTTCCTTGTTTTTTTTCTTTCCCGTTCAGGTTTTTTTTCGCATGTTGCTCTCTCTTTCTCTCCTTCGTTTTCTCGCTTCTTCCTCAATCCTTTTCTCACCCGCTGCATCTTCGTGTCGGATTCTCGCCGATTGTGTCGGTGCGTCGGTGTGTCCAGTCGGCGAGATCCGGCAAAAAGGATGCCGCTCCCGCGGGCATCTCTCACAATCAGACGGGGCTGCCGAAAAATACGTGACACGCGAAAATCAATTTCAACGGCGGTTGGCTCCGACGGGGTTAGCCGTAAAAGCCATTGTGTATCGGTGCCCCGGCAAGAGGGAGACGGAGAATGACGGACGTCCTTTCTTCTGAACCGCGCGAGAGGAGGACCTCAAGAGGGCACCGCGCTATATATGCAATTCTGTCGAGCGTGCGAATTTCCTGTGGCTGCGGATTGGGTGCTAAACGATGTTTTATGCGACAATTTGCGGCTTTTCAGCAATGCGACCGGACGGCGCGAGCGAAATTATGCCCGCCAACGAACTCGCTCGTCGATTCTTAAATGAATCATGATGTGTAGGAGACATCCGGTCGTCAAAGGACAAAAATTTAGAAGATTGTTGCAAAAAAATCGGTTGTACAAGTCTGCCTTCTTTAAGTTATAAAATCAAACGTTCTCTAATATCCTTTATCCATTAACATTGGAATCATGTGTGTTTCTAAATTACTGTTAAATGATGTTGAAAATTTATATTTTCATTATAAATTTTTTATATATATGTATATACAATGAGAGCAAAAAATATTCGTACAAGGAATTTTTTTTATAAAAAGTCTTATTTGTAAAAAATAAACATTAATTAGCAATTTTATACAATGAATATATTCTGTTTTAACATAAGCAAACGAGCTTTGCATGTATTCCTGATTTTAAATTTCTCGACTGTACGAATACTTTTTTAAGGATTTAAACAATAGAATTTTTAATTTTCGCTTATTTTTCAGATGATATATTTTCTGTAATTAATACACATCTTTTTGGTATATATAATTTTAAGAAACATACAGCCTGTTGTATTTTTTATGAATAAATTGTTAATTACTCAGCAAGATGTGATCGTCAATTAAATGTCCAATCGATGTCGATTCGATGACTTATTTCTCTCTGGGTAATATTTACTTTTAAAAAATATTTTCTCTACCAATACTTTTTGTACTCACTGTGTATATATATATATATATAAAAGTAGATTAATGTAAAATTCTATTCTTTTATATTTTATCCTATAGATTTGCTTTCAGAAAAAAATATTACATTTAAAAATGCCATAAAGATACTTTTAATTTTTTCTCTTTCTGTGTATCGGATTAATTAAAACTTGTATTATCACGACATCCGCATAACGTATTAGACAAGATTGAAGTCTCGAAAAGAAAACATTAACAATACGAATGTATCAATAAAGTCCAGAAAGATTTACGCGTAGGAACACGTGCTTGTCCTCGTCCCCTGACGTGCACCGTTACTCGAAGCGTGTAATCTGCCCCGAATTTATTTCTATTTGGTCTCGAGGGTCGGTGATGATTTGCCCCTGGTACTGAGAAATCCTTGGAACATCCCACAAGGGAGTGATCTCGCTCATGTCTCATCATTTTGAATGAACGTTTCATTGCGGTGATAAATTAACTATGACTTTTAGTAGTAATAACAGATAAATCAATCTTGATAGATTAATAAAAGACAATAACGAATTTCATGAAAAGATTAACGTTTATTAAGCTTCAAATTATATCTAATACAAATTATGTTAAAGAAAGAACGACGATTAAATGTTCGAAAAATCCGCACAAATAAATAAAATCTGCAAAAATTACTTACTTCTGCACAACCTGCGTGTCGTAAGCCCAAGTCGCGATATCCACAGCAAAAGGGTGGAAAGTTGGGAAGGAGGGTTTTATCAAGGATGATAGCCAAGGACGAGAAGGGGGCGCGGAGATCTACGGACAAACTGAGACGGATCGGTCGCATAAATCTCCAGGCTCGGTCCAATATAAATCCGAAGGCAGCACGTCGACGCCACCGGCGGACATAAATACGACTTAGCAGGCCGCGATCTCCAGCAGCTAATTGAGAATTATTTCCCCGCGATAGTAACTGCGAGATCCCGCCATTCATTCGCAGATCCCCGGCTAATTTTCCTGCGAGTTACGTGAAGGGGGAAACCCAATTGAAACCGACGCTTCGATTGAATTCACGAGGTATTGCATGTGAAGCTTTGGATTGGAATGAATGGTAATTTATGTCGAGAGAAAAGCAACTTAAATGTCAATTAGTCGACGTTTCCTTGCTAGTCCATTTATACAAATGTTTCTGTATTTTTTTTTTTTTTTTATACAGTACAATATAAACAGCTTTCGCGAACGTCGTTTGTAACTTTTTTGATTAGTTAAATCATGAAAACTGATTTTTCTTTATGAGACTCTCTATCTCTCATCATTTTTAAATATTCTTTATTAATCTCCTCGACTACAGCAACGAGTCATTTAGGCTCGAAATGAAAATTTTTAAACAATTTGTATATGATAAGTACTATGAGATTCTAAATTATATAGGTAAAAAGCTTTAAATCTTCTTCTATGAATCGTCGTAAGGTGGAGGTTTATTTACATTTTGTACTACAAACAGGATACTTTAGATGTTTTCTAGTTAAACATCTAAATTTGTATTTAAGTTAAATACATAATGTATAAAGATTCGAGAGAGAGAGAGAGAGAGAGAGAGAGAGAGAGAGAGAGAGAGATCATGATCATATATCAAATGAGAGATCATGTATCAAATAATGTATTAAGGAAACAAAACAACTCAGATGATTAGATGAGCTCTCCGGATATTATTCTGAGTTATAGAAAGTGGAGAACTTCTGGATAATTGTATCGCACTGTTATTTGAAAGTAATTTATTATATAAAGTAATTATAGCTATCTAATTTTCTTTCCTCGAAGAAATTGTTAAACTTCCTCTTTCTAAAGCAATTTTAGATGCAAATACTCAAGGAGGACAAATCAAAATGCCATCAATTTTTCAGTTAACATAAGAATTTCGAAGAAAAGTATCAAGATATATCGAGCTTATAAATATATCTTCATATATAGTTTAGAATCAATTTATCAAAACTATTTTTTTAAAGTTAAGTTATCACACAACTCACGCAAACTCACTAATAAATTACTGCCCGTTTACCTGAAATATCTGTAATAAAATTCGATATTGCTTCGCCTGTTTGTTACGTAATTTACATTATTTTCAGACGCAATCCTGAAACGCACAAATCGCAGCTTCGAGAGAACGGGCGCGATGTAATTTGATTCTTGTTCTGCCTGTAGAAGTAAAGAAAGCAGAGTTGAAAACGGCACGCAGCTCGGCCGCTTTCGTTTCGCCGAGGTCGAGTGTCTCGAAAGAGCTACACACTTATTTCAAAAACGAATGGTCACTTAGCGCAGCGGGGTGCTCGCCTCACGATCGGTAAAAAAGTTCTGGCGGCATCCGGAATCAAGTAGCCAATGGGCGGAGGGCTGGTGTTTTGTTTGTTCGGCAAACTGTCACAACAACTCGAACTGGTGGACCCACCCCTCCAGCCATCGTCGTCTCGTTTTCGACGAGAGCTGGAAACTCGAGTGCCACTACGACTCGTGTCGCCATACTCGAACGTGATTAATGTACGTGTTTTCGGAAGAAAAACGACAGCTCACCGGCCGGAAACAGTCAATATTATGAATGCATCAATCTTTCTAAAAATCTTATTTTACTATGCACGCGTGATAAAAAAAATTTTTTTGTTTCATAAAACTCATCTATAATAATAGAATCTGTATTAATTAAAGAAGACAAATATAAAAGAATTTATAAGAAGTAATACAACACAAAAAGGTTTTGCTAAAATATCTAAAAATTTAGCTACATACAAATCTGAAAATAATTTTGTTGGACCATCAAAATAATTATGCAGAACTCTTGATATGATAATGCTGCAAAATATTTTGACATTCTAATCAGTTTAAACATACTTAATTATTTTGATAGTCCAAATAAAATTATTTTCAAATCTATATCTAATTAAATTTTTAGACATTTTTGCAGCAAAACCGTTCTTTGAGTTCTTTCCATGTAGGAATGAAAAAGAGGATTCAAGCTTTCAGTACACTTATAATATCAAACTTTTAGATTCATTATAATTAAAATTATACCTGTTTGATTTTTTTGGGGCGTTATATATAATTACATCAATTGCCAAAATTTCAGAAGTCTTTAAAATTCAAAACAATAGCTTAAACCTTATTCCACGTAAAAAGGATCTTCACATTCGATTCATTCAGTAGAAAATAAATCGATAGCAAGGTTCTTTCCACTTAGATCCCGACAAAAATTAGTGTTCAATCTCTCCTCCATTCTCCGTTCGCTTCAGTCTGATTTTTCTCCAGATTTCTTGCCTTTTTCTGTCTCTTGCAGCATATTAACAACACAGAAACGAGCGGCACTGACCGGCAAACTGTTTATGACGTGTGCAGTAGTCGGCGCGCGGTCGACTTTGTAGCTTTTACGACGTACATAGATATTGCTCGCAGTAAGCACCTACCTAAGTTGTGCAATAAACTCGGACAGGTAGTTAAAAACCCACTTCGGCGAGACTTGAAGCGCGAAACATACTGAAAAGTCCTTGTCCACGTCATTTGCTCGTCCTTGTGAGTATCACGCGGAACAAGGTAATGATATGCTTCTGCTCCATTTTTTCTTATATAAGAGAATCAATCTTAGTTTTGTTGTATCGCATCAATTTTTTATCGTTTTACCCAAAAAGAGTTTAAATTTAAAAATATCTGCTGTGAGAAAATAGGAATTGTTTAGACGGGAATCATTTCTTATTCCATGAATTTATAATTTATGTTATTAGCATCGCGCCAACAGCATAAAGAAGATATGAAAGAATTTATTTATCTATTATAAAAATATAAATTAAAATAACTACTCATTGTTACCGAAAGTTATTGTCAATAATCGCAAGAAATAAAGTACATTACAATTCGGTCAATGATTTTCTGTTTTCTATCACGGAGAGAATTTTGTTTTAAAATGTACCTCGAAAATATGGTAGTTGTGGTACAATACAATATTTTGAAGATTTTTATCATGCACTTCAGTAAAATGAATCAAACTTATTTTATACTTTATTGTAATTTTATTAATGAATGAGAGAGATTTACATTAAAATTTTTGGAAATTTAAACTCTATGAAAAAATTCTCTCCGTGTAGAATCAATTTTATTTGTAATTTTCACATGATGAAAATCGCACAAAATGGTAAATATTCACGATGCTATCAAAAAAAAGTCTCAAAAAGCGAGTCACACAAGGCCGGCAAGGCCCACCGGCAGGCTTAGCATCGGGATTGTAACGATCGAATCCCGTAAATCGATGCCCTGCCGCGGTTCCCCGTTCGGGGCATCGTCGGAGCGAGTTATGGACTTGAGGAGCAAAAGGGGGAGAGGAGACGGGGAGAAATAAGAATGCCGCGTAAGTATAGAGAGCATAATAATCAGAAGTAAATTGCGAATACGTGAGGCTACCGTATTGTAGGGATTCTGAGGTATCCGCGGCTGCGGGGATCCTCTCCGTCGTTCCCGCCGTGAGGCTCCTCCTCTAGGGCTCACGGTGCTCGTCGTTCCCTCCGCAGGGCTTCCCTGTAGGGCCTCTTTCCCTCCCCTCCCCTCCCCTCCCCTCCGTCCCCTCCTTTCTCTTCTTCTCGTACGTGTATTCGTGTGCGAGAGATACATATACGCGCGAGAGTCTGACCTACCGGTAATCTAATTTGAATCTCGAAGCCTCGGTCAGATAATGGAACACGTATCGAATAATATTACGAGCGATTCGATTCGATATCATTTGTAATTCCGGAGTCGGAAGACCGCAGCGCGCCGCGGGTCCACGGAGGCCAGCCGGCTGACCGGCGAGGATCCGACGTGTCGTGCGAACAACTCATTTTATCGCGTAGTTCGGGATAGCGGGGTACAGCGTAGGTGAGAGGATATATCGAAAAACTTTGGGACCTCGTTGGAGCGTGATCGGAGTACGGAGATGAGATCTCTGATGCCTATGGCCGAACTCACTTCTAGTAGATATCTCAGGGGAATGCGCGCGCACGCGTTAAAAATGAAGAAAACGGAGAATCTCGGTTATTTGAAGAGCAAAATCAAATAAAATATTTTAAATAATAAGTTATTCAGCTGAAAAATATAAATCTATCTTGATTACGTGGAAAATATAATATACTATTTTAAACAAGCTTGTTTAATCGTTGAACAAAAGTATAAAAATATAATGTAAATAAAAATAACAATAACATATATTTATCCAAATGTTAAAAATAAATCATGATATTTTAAAATCATGATTTTAAAGAATATATAAAGTAAGATACTGTAAAATATTAGGTGTGGGAAAAAGTTCGTGGCGTTTTTTCCCGTTAGATGGCATTAAAAAAACGCCACGAATTTTTTCCCACACATAATAAGATTATTTATCTTAAATTTTTTTTAATATAAGGAGACAGCATATGTCCAAAATCAGGATATCATAAATCAGACTCATATAAAATGTCTTGAAACGTCTTGAAAATATTTTTAAGACGTCTTGTATTCCGATTTTGACGTGCATGTTGTCTGGGTTATCAAAATTTGAGTCAAAGATAATTCACTGTACGATATTTTCTTATTTTTCAAGAAAATAAAGTAGAATTAGACAGTTGACTGCGCATATTTTATTACTAACTTACTACTTGATGAAATTAAAAAAAGTTTCGTAGGTTACACATATCGTGATAAAAGGTAATTACATAGAAAAAGAAGTATGTGTATACTGCCTGTAGAGCAAACGGAGCATTATCTTTTTGCCATTCACGCGTAGTTCTTCCAACTGCCGACACTCAACCAATCAGTCACATCGAAATGTAGCAATCAGTATCGCAAGTTAATTTCCAAGAACCTCAATGATTTTGCACGGTTTTCTTGCTTCACATACTAACGGTCAGTTGGCGTTCGTAGGGATGTTTCGAGGCGGGATGTTCCATGAAAAAACATAATTAGGACGTGATTTAGAAAATGAGGCAAATTACGCATCCGCTGATGTATCACGGTTGTCTATTAATATACCTCGTTAGTTGGAGCAATACGAGATTAATGTAAGTTGAGTAAACATACGTTAAGTGCAGTATCTTGGACTCATCATCTTCGTTTCTGAAATTCTCGGTAGTAAACGATCCTCGTATTATCTGCCATTTTTCCTCTTGCACTACTCACCTCCTCATTCTACCTCACGGTCACGCAAGTGTAAGATTGAAGAGCACAGGAGAAGCACAAAAAGAGAAGTGATACAGTAATCCGGCTACGATATCTCAATAGAAATAAAAAAAAATCTCTTTGTTCACGTTAATTTGTGTCAGGCCTAATCTCGTCCACCTTGCATCTATTCCATATTTAGGAATCCTGTTTGAGAAAATAAATCGTTAGGCTGTTTGGAAAGAAAGAACTTGGATTTTCATGAATACAAGCCACTCAAAACGTGGGCCTTGACGATAATACCTTTGAGTCTGTTAGCACAGATTACACTGCGATAGGGCACTGGGACATTTTCGTAAATTGCGCAACTCTCGGTCGCGTCTTCTCAAACAGACGTCCTCTCGAAGGGCGCGGCAAAAAAGGAACGGATGAAAAAGGGAACAAAAAGCGAAGGAAGGACACGCGGCTCCTTCATGACAAAGACGAGGAGGCTACCTTTTTTGTTGAAATTTTTCACATATTGCTCACATCGTCGGAAGTCGCGGGCCGCGTTTTCTGTATCACGCTATATGCAAATGAGATATATGCTCTACCCGAGCCACGTAATAAATTACACGTGTATAGGTAGGCCTAAAATTACGTACCACGACTTCAGTGTATGCCACGCATGCACCACGCACATCGCCTTGGCTCGTTCGCGCACGGTGGCACATAACACGTGTCACGGGTGCGTATATATACACGATCCGTGTCCTGCCCGTCTTACGGGATAATACATGCTTTTTATCGAGGACACCCCGAACGGAGCGCGCGCGCCCGCAAACTGTCCTTTCGTCGCAGAGGCGGCACGGCGTTTTAAAGAGGTAACTTTAATCTCGTCTCTCGTGTACTCGGAATCACGATATTCAGTCATTTCAAGTATGAGAAAAACCCAGCGCACGTGATAACGCAACATTCGTATTTGCGACAATTGTGACGTATCTGATGCACGATTTCGTTATACAAATATATAGCTCTCTGCCGGCAATGTGAATTTTAACTCTTCTGTCAGCAATAGGAGTCTTCGAGAAGCAGCAATTTTTTTTATTGTTTCGGATTACATAAAA
>Ga0157363_1005734_pt1 | contig 11621 bp, 10 predicted proteins | sample AttsexASBM1_FD_111477 | JGI IMG/M metagenome (GOLD analysis project Ga0157363, IMG submission 111477) | Fungus gardens microbial communities from leaf cutter ant in Ribeirão Preto, State of São Paulo, Brazil - Atta sexdens ASBM1 | ecosystem: Host-associated > Fungi > Mycelium > Unclassified ...
TACCGATCGCAGCACCAATAGCAGCCAGACCCATCATCACAGCGGCAGCCATGTACAGCAGATCCATATTCACGTTTTCCATGACAGTCTCCAGTTTGTTTCAATCAAATCAATAATGTTGGTGTAAAAATCAATGCTCTTCAGATGCCATCGACAGATAGACAATCGTGAGGACCATGAAAATGAAAGCCTGTAACGAAATAATCAAGATGTGGAAAATGGCCCATGGCACATTCAGAACCCACTGTGACCACCACGGTAACAGACCTGCAATCAGGATAAAGATCAACTCACCCGCATACATGTTACCGAACAGACGTAGACCCAGTGAAACAGGTTTCGACAGTAAGCTAACACCTTCAAGAATCAGGTTGATAGGGATGAAGATCGGATGATTGAAAGGTTGTAAAGTAAGTTCTTTAGTGAACCCGCCTACCCCTTTCATTTTGATGCTGTAGAACAGAATCAAAATAAATACGCCCAATGCCATCGACAATGTCACGTTTACGTCAGCTGATGGGACGACACGTAATGCTGGCAGACCTAGTACGTGCTCACCAATATATGGCAGCAGGTCGATAGGTAGCAGATCCATGAAGTTCATCAAGAAGACCCAGACGAAAATTGTCAGTGCCAATGGAGCGATCAGTTTGCTTTTGCCATGGTACATATCACGTACGTTGGCATCGACAAAACCTACAACAAGCTCAATTGCCGCCTGAAGCTTACCTGGCACACCGCTGGTTACGTTTTTAGCAACTTTACGGAACAGCACCAGAAAGATCAGTCCCAGGACGACAGAAAAGAACATAGAGTCCAGATTCAGTATCCAGAATGTTGCCGGAGCGTCGTGCGCATTCACCAACTGGAAAGTACGGAGGTCGATCTGTAAATGCGTCAGATGGTGACCAATGTATTCCTGTGGGGTTGAGATTTCTCCTGCGGACATGATGCTTCTTACCCTTTTTTGTTAATTACAACCGGTGCGATAACTTGAACTACACACACCGACAACCAGCTTATTGCAAGGGGCCAAAATGCAGCCCCACACACACCTAACGCCACAATAAGCATGATGATGGTTAAAACAACCTTCATCGCTTCACCGAATGCAAAGCTCCAGGCAACACGCCCTTTTGCTGGTGATTGCCCTTGCAGGCGCCAGGCCAGAAACGTAAATAGGATATTAGGCAACCAGGCCGCTATCCCTCCTGCTAGAGCAGAAACTCCATCGTGAGTGCTTTTTAGGGTAAAAAGAAGACCTAGAACGATTAATGTTCCAAGCTGGATAATCAGTACCGCCTTAGCCAATCGCATACTGTAAAAGGCTAGTGACATAACGTGAAAATTCCCCTTTAACCCGGAATGGTATTTCGTGTGCTTAAAAAGCTGCTGTGGCCACTTAAAGAGTGAACAGCAAAAGCCGTGCAAATTATACGGGGAGCACCTACGATTTCAATCTGTAACTTGCGAAAAGATGAACAATTATTTAAATTTCTTTCAGAAAAGAGGAATTACGTGGATTATTGATAGAATTATAAGGTTTATTATCTTAATAGTGGGTAATAAATCCATCATATTGTTAACTATTAGTATACATACTGGAAACAAAAAGAGACTTATCCTCTTTCTATAACCCTAAGAAATATAGGGTTTTCACCTAGTGTGATAGTGATCCAATCGGTGATTTTCAAAGCTTATTAAGTAGAAAAGCAGAAATAATGAGTAAGGTATTTCTGCTTTTCCTCCTCAATTACACCGTTAATTAACGGGGAGTCGCATATTGAGCCTCAATACTTTTCTTATTGTTAACAATATCCACTACCCCAAGTCCTATACCCAAGGTTGCGCTAATCGGAGCAAGGCCGACAGCAGCGCCAATTCCTGCCCCAAGCTTTAATCCAGCCCACTTAAAAGACGTTTTAAGATTACCGGCTTTACATCCTGCATCAACAATGGTGCCAATCGCGAATCCCATTGCTGCACCGATGGGTGTGGTGATCAATCCAAAAATACCACCAGATACTTGTTGAGATTGTTGTACTGTTAATTCTTTCATAGTGATTCCTTTCATAACGATTAATGATTACTGTTAACGACACATGTCAAAGTGCGCACTAAGAGTAACCGATCATTTTTACCTTTGTAAACAGATAGTTATGTAGGATTTTAGTTCTAATTATGAAAAAAGGAACCTTATCGGTTCCTTATATTAGATTTTCTTTAGTATTAGCAGATGACGCTCTTCATCCAACTGAGGAACAACCAATCGATGCGATGCTTCAAGATGGATGTTTTTGGGTAAAGATTCACACTCTTCAGCAGGATATTGCCCTTTTAACGCATAAAAGCGTCCATCTTCTTCCGCTGGAAGATGCTGACACCAATGCAACATATCATTGATGGAAGCAAAAGCTCGGCTAATCACCCCATCAAACGGCGGTGTGGCGGGATACTCTTCAACTCGGGATTGGACCGGAACGATATTTTCTAGTTTCAGTTCATGCTGGACTTGTTTTAAGAATCTAACGCGCTTTCCTAGACTATCTAGTAGCGTAAATTCCGCGTCAGGCATCACAATAGAAAGTGGAATACCTGGTAATCCAGGCCCCGTCCCAACATCAATAAAGCGTTTACCCTGTAAATAGGGGGCGACCACAATACTGTCCATGATATGGCGAACAATCATCTGTTGTGGGTCACGCACGGAGGTAAGGTTATAAGCCTTATTCCATTTATCTAATAATTCAACATAAGCAATGAGCCGCTGTTTTTGTTGATCGGTAAGAGAAATAGCCGACTGATTGAGTAGTTTTGAAAGTTGTGTAATCACAGAATTTATTCCGAAAGGGAGAGGAAGTTTTCACTTCCTCTCAACTGACTTAAGCACTTTTACGCAGCAATCCTTGCTTTTTGAGCCATATCAGCAAAATTGAGATGGCCGCAGGGGTAATACCGGAAATACGTGAAGCTTGACCAATGGAGGTTGGCTTATGGTCGTTAAGCTTGGCCACCACCTCATTCGACAACCCATTAACATTCTTATAATCAAGATCGACAGGGAGTAACGTATTTTCATTACGCAGATGTCGAGTGATCTCTTCTTGCTGACGAGCAATATAACCTTCGTACTTCACCTGAATCTCAACTTGTTCAGCCGCTAAGGGGTCAGTTACCGAAGGCGTAAACAAGGCTAACTCAGTCAAGGCTTGATAGGTCATTTCAGGACGACGCAGTAGATCTTCTCCGTTCGCCTCTTTGGTTAACGGCGCACTCAACACTTGATTAAGATCCTCGACATTGGTCGATTTAGGATGGACCCAGATATCGCGCAAGCGCTGACGCTCAAGTTCAATCATTTCCAATTTTTGGTTAAATGCCGTCCAGCGAGTCTCGTCGACCAATCCTAGTTCACGGCCAATTGCGGTGAGACGTAAATCAGCATTATCTTCACGAAGCATCAAACGATATTCAGCTCGTGAGGTAAACATACGGTACGGTTCTTTGGTGCCTAACGTACAGAGGTCGTCGACCAGTACACCGATATAGGCTTCATCACGTCTTGGCGTCCACGCTTCTTTATCAGAGGCATAACGTCCGGCATTCAAGCCGGCAAGTAATCCTTGCGCAGCCGCTTCTTCATAACCGGTTGTGCCATTGATTTGTCCAGCAAAGAATAAGCCTTGGATATGCTTACTCTCTAAAGAGGGTTTTAGGTCACGGGGATCAAAGAAATCATATTCAATGGCATAGCCAGGTCGAATGATCCGCGCGTTCTCCAGTCCTTTCATCGAATGGACAATTTGCATTTGTACATCGAAAGGTAAGCTGGTTGAGATACCGTTAGGGTAAATCTCATTACTGGTTAGCCCTTCAGGCTCTAAAAAGATCTGGTGCGCATTACGATCAGCAAAGCGCATGACTTTATCTTCGATCGAAGGGCAGTAACGCGGACCGATACCCTCAATGATCCCCGCATACATTGGGCTACGATCCAAGTTCTTACGGATAACATCATGCGTGTTTTCATTGGTGTAAGTGATATAACACGCCATTTGTTCTGGATGTTGCGCGGCATTTCCCATGAATGAGAAGACTGGGCTTGGGTTATCACCGTGTTGTGGCGCGAGTTGACTAAAGTCGATCGTACGCGCATCGATACGTGGTGGTGTGCCGGTCTTTAAGCGATCGACACGTAAAGGTAATTCCCGTAAACGGCGAGCCAAAGGGATCGATGGCGGATCACCAGCACGGCCACCACTAAAGTTATCTAGCCCGATATGAATTTTACCGTCTAAGAAGGTACCTACGGTTAAAACAACCGAACGAGCTTTGAATTTCAAGCCCATTTGAGTTACAGCACCCACGACCTGATTATTTTCTACGATCAGGTCATCAACGGCTTGCTGAAATATCATGAGGTTAGGCTGATTTTCAAGAGCAGTTCTAACGGCTTGGCGGTAAAGGACTCTGTCAGCTTGTGCACGAGTCGCCCTGACCGCTGGGCCTTTACTGCTGTTTAGTATCCTAAACTGAATACCTGCATGATCGATTGCAGTGGCCATTAACCCACCCAAGGCGTCCACTTCCTTAACCAGATGGCCTTTACCGATACCGCCGATCGCGGGATTGCAGGACATTTGTCCCAACGTATCGATGTTATGAGTCAACAATAGCGTTTTTTGGCCCATACGAGCCGCAGCCATTGCTGCTTCTGTGCCAGCATGACCCCCACCAATGACAATAACGTCAAAAGGATCTGGATAAAACATGAAGTGTACCTCGGTTGATGAAATATCTCGGACTGAATGTCCCGGTGATGAATTCTACTTAAATTATCGAATGGGGGAAAGTGGCACGATCCTTAAGGTTTAAAAGAAAGATCTTTATTCTGTATATGATCTTTCTGTTAGATCTCTTATTAGGATCGACCTTTTCTGTGGATAACTACCAATTCCTCAACAATATCAGGTTATTCGATGGGATCATTTCATGTGAATGATCGGTGATCGTTATCCGTATAAGCTGGGATCAAGATCGCCACTTATGCACAGCTCAATAAGTGAACTGAAGTTATTAGGTGGATAACCACGGGTTTTACGCATGATTACCCTACAGTTATCCACATCACTTCGGTGATCTTTCCTCCAAAAACAGAGGAAAAAACTGGGGATCTCGAAAAAAAAACGATCTAACGCGGGGATTAAATCTTCTCTACCCACTCCACCAGCCACTCTTCAGCCGGATCTTCAGGAATTTCGTGTTCGAGCACATCAATTTCAAGGCGATCACCTATACGAGTGGCACCAAGTTGGGTTAATTGATCATCTAGCGTCTTTATCGCACCACAGAATAGATCGTACTCTCTATTACCGAGTCCTATTGCGCCATAGCGAACACCGCTGAGATCGGGTTTTTGTTCTGATAAGGCTTCACTGAAGTCGAGCAGATTATCCGGTAACTCGCCCGCACCGTGGGTGGAGGTGACAATGATCCAAATTCCTTCTAACGGGACTTCATCGAGCTCTGCGCCATGAAGTAATTCACTGGTATGACCTGCTTCGCTTAATTTATCCGCGAGATGTTCTGCAACATACTCGGCACTCCCCAGTGTGCTACCCGTAATAAAAGTAATTTCAGCCATATGCCCTCCTCAATAAAGGCGGCCATTGTACTCGGTGATCAAGCGGTGATCCACCTGTGGATAATAGGGGGATTATTATTTTTTAACTATTTAGGAAAGATTGAGCACTGTGGATCAAAGCACTGATAACTTTATCCACAGTATTGAGCGCTATTAAGCTTTGATCGGGCGATCTATGGGGTTTTGGAGTGAGATCAGGGTTTCAGTGGACTGTATTTCATCAATGGTCTGGATCTTATTGACCAACACATGCTGCAAAGCATCGATGGATCGACACATGACTTTGATAAAGACACTGTAGTGACCGGTGGTGTACCACGCTTCGACGACCTCATCGAGTGCTTCAAGCTTTTGTAAAGCAGCAGGATAATCGCGTGCACTTTTTAAAATGATGCCAATAAAGCAACAGACATCGAATCCTAGCTTACGGGGATCGACCGCAATATGGGTACCGGTTATTACCCCGCTTTGCCGCATCTTTTCGACACGCACGTGGATGGTCCCCGCACTAACGCCAAACATTTTGGCTAGTTCGGCGTAAGGCGTTTTTGCCTGTTTAAGCAGAACATTAAGAATATCTCGATCCAGTTCGTCGAGTTGAGAGGCATCAGACATATCACAATCCTTGAAAAAACAAACGCCCTAACGGGCGCTTGTGCTCTACGCTTTACGACGCCAATAACTTGCTTGCGCCACGGTGTATTGATGTTTACGGGCCGTCTCACGGATAACAAACGGGATATCTTCCGCCGGCTGAATTTCCTCAAAATCGTCGCGTAGAAGTCGTTGTAAGCTTTGGTAGGTGGTTACGGCTTCACCGTTCTCACGAATACCCCCCAACCAATTTTCTTTAGGCGTGAACTCTTCTAACCAGGTGTAGGGTGAAGAGAGCATCAGCATGCCACCGGGTTTAAGTAACGCGCTAAGACTTTTAAGGAAGCGTGTTGGCTCGCGTAAACGATCAATTAAGTTTGAAGCAAAGATAAGATCATACTCAGCGCGTGTCACCTTTAAATTGCAGGCATCCCCTTGTTTAAAATCTACCTTTTGCCACTGTTCAGCGGTAATGGCCAAATCACTGAGGCGGACTTGATGATAATCGACCAGTTCGCCTTCGGTAGGCAGCGCGTAACGGAAATCTTCCCCGGTCATCAGTTGTAGCGCCACATCAATAAAGCGCGCGGAATAGTCGATACCGGTTACCCGATCAAAGTAACGACTGAGCTCAAAGCTGGCACGGCCAGTGGCACAGCCAAGATCCAGGGCATGAAGGGTGCTGTGGCAATGGGGGATCACTTTCTCGACAAGGGCTTTGGCATAATTTTCAACGCCCAAACGGTTCTCGCCATATTGAAAGTCGAGATATTGGGCGACCATAGTGTCAGTTTCGTAAGGATTTTTTAGCATAGTTTCCTGATGAGTCGATTCTACGTAGCGAAAGCCAGCGTGTTGGAAAAAGTGGCGCCGGAAAGCATAGCGTGCAGCTTTTAACGCTTCATTACCGGTTGATATCCAGCTTCCACCCTTAATTAAATTATGTTTCCCATCGAAGGTGGGAGTTGAAAAATCGTCGTACAGCGGATGAACGGTAAAGCCTTGATAACCGCTGATTGGCGTCGTGGTCCATTGCCAGACATTACCGACGATATCGAAGAACTCACCCTGTTTAAAATGGGTAACTGGGGCTGAAGAAGCCCAGCCTTGTAAATTGATATTGCCGATAGGGTTTTGCCAGTCTGGATGATCGCCATCGACCTGATCGCGTAACCACGCCCATTCTCCTTCGCTAGGTAGCTGAATTGAACGGCCTGATTTCGCTGATTTCCATCGGCAGAAAGCGGAGGCTTCTAATTGATTGACCTCGACAGGCCAGTCCCAGGGAAAATCAATTTCTTCTGCGAGGACGCGAAGCTTAAGGTGATCGGGCGAGGTAATATCGCCTACCCAGAAGGTCGGTTTATCCGCTTTTGCATAGGTTTTCCACCCCCAGCCTTCTTCATCCCACCAGTCGGCGGTTTGATAGCCGCCATCACGGATAAATTCGTAGAACTCGGCGTGGCTCACCAGCATTTCACTGGCCGAAAAAGGCGCAATGGTTTGCTCCTGTTGGCCATATTCATTATCCCAGCCGTAATAGTCGTCTTTTTTACCAAGCGTTAATGCTCCACCTGACTGAGGGACTAACCTATTGTCAGGAACTTCCTGAAGGTGCGATAAGAAGTGTGGGCAAACGGGCCAAGTTGATTGTGGGGTGACCCAATGGATAGGCAGTTGCCGGATAAGCACACTAGAGGTTTCAAGATGAATACGCTCATGTTCGATCCCCATTAATATTGCCCAAGCCGGATCACTCCATCCAATAGGGAGAGTGAGAGGAAGATGAGTAATCACCTCAATCACTTGTTGGCGGACGCGGTCGCGATAGCATTGTACCGCTGCAGGAGTGGGCCAAGCGTAATGATCATCATTCAGATCGTCCCAGCTCATCTCATCGACGCCAATCGCCATCATGGCTTCCATTCGCTCATCGATCCGCTGTGTGAGATAACCGCCGGCGATCAGCTTATTGATAAAAAAGGTAGCGGTATGCGCGTAATAAAAGATAAGTGGATGACGAAGCGGAATCGCTTTAGTCGTCCAAGCCTTTTCTTCCGTGAGACAGGTAAACAATTGCTCATAAGTGTGCCAAGTGGTTTGAAAGTAATTGAGAAGTTCTTGGCGTTTCAGCTCAGGGTCACTACCTGAGAGCGAAGGAGTAAAAGCTGGTGTTAGCGTTGTAGTTATCACGATAGTCGCTTTCCTTAATGATTATGTTCAAACTATAGCAGTCCCTAAATATTTAGCGCCGGACATAGCGTTTTAACCGACTTTTTAATCCCGTATCAAAAGGCCAGATAAAATCAAAAATATGATACAACCGAGGCTTTCCATGATCGGACAGCGTAACGGCATGGAAGCGTTGCTGATGCAACTGTTGCTGCTGGCGAACCTGTTGTTGAGTCTCTTCGCTGAGACGTTGGCCGACAAAATCAGAAATCACCACGACATCGGCCTCCTGCCAGCTGTCAGTTTGTAGTAATTTCACCGCTTCTTGTAGGCAATGACCGATATCTGTTCCTCCGCGAAAACGTTGACTCAAAAAACGAATTAGCTGAGGCATGCCACTTTCGGCGGTTAATTCATATCGAATAACTTCTTGGGTAAACATCATAACAAAGCAGCGGCGGTTTTCTTGAAACGCTATTTTGAGCAATGCTAGGCAAAACGCTTTAGCACAGCGTTCATTGAAACCGCCCATGGAGCCAGAAGTGTCGACGCAGATAATAAATGGACCTTTAGGTTGCTGTTCTTTTTCTTGATAGATGACCGGACGTTGTGTCGTTACAGGCTGGTGGTCTTCACCTTGAAGCTGATAAGTGAGGAGCCGTTTTTCGATCAGTTTGCGATAAAACTCGATTTCTAACTCATTTAAGCTCAGTGAGGCCAGTTCCGGTGGTAGAAGGCGTAATACGTCATCACTCTGATGTACGCCTTGGACCTCTTCCGGGAAAGTACTGGTAATCGATTGTAAGCGTTGTTCGACACCAAGTTGATGATTGTCTGCGGCGATTGCCTTGGACTCTCGGCTACGCCCTAGTTTTTGCGCTAATTCATTGAGCTGCGGCTGGGAGCATAAAAAGTGGCTGTACTCCGTTAACCGTTCGCTATCCGCGGTATGTAGCGATGATTTACTCAGGTCCCATAAACGTCCATGACTCATCTCTTCATCATCATTGAGCAGTGGCGCAAGAAAACCGCTCATCGCGAGTTGTTTTTTTAACTCTTCTATTAATCGCTGTTTATGCTGTTCCAGCAGATCATCGTTAAGCGTCAAGGCTTGCAGAGTCAGATTCATTCGCCAACGTTGAATAAATAAACTGTGCTGGGCTGGAGTGAGCGACTCTCCTTCTGTCTGTTTGAGTAAGCTTTGTGCTTCATCGTAAAAAGGAGAGTTGAGTAATTCAAGCTGCTGACAAGTCTGTTGGAGTTGCTGAGTAAATTGATAGTAGGTCAAACCTAGTGTTTGGGTATAGAAAGCAAATTCTTGCGCTAAGGGGTCAGGGACTGGTGTATCTTTAAGTTGTTGTGTAATGGAGGCCTTGATCTGCGGTAACTCGCGTTGCAGCATTTTCTTTAGTTTAGGGCTTTTTTCGAAAAGTAGTACTAATTGCGGCGCCGTGAGCACGGTCGCCAAAAAGTCATTTAGATTAATACTGTCATTCAGCGTCAGCAGATTGAGCAATGTATCCAAGGAGATCATTGCTGTGCCTGTTCAATATGTGCCGCAACATCTTGGAGGCTGGCCTCAATCTCTGCCAGCCAATCACTATTAATAAATAGGCATTGCTGCTGTTGGCGGAAGAGGAGCCGTTGCTGCTGAAGACGATCTTGTAACTGAGCAAATTGCGTGACAATTTCATCAGGTACATCGCTACTCGTGACATCGTCCTCATAGTTTAAGCGTGTCGCTTGTAGACTAATGTCTCTGACTACAAGGCAATCTTGTTCATCGACCGATAAATCGAGAGATTGTGGAAAACCAATACCGTTCAATTTGCCACGCACGTCCCCGCCTTTTTGTAGCCAGTGGTGAAGCGCTTCACGTTCAATAACGACATGTGTGACGCGTAAATGATGAAGAGTAAGAGGGTGCTGTAACAGTAAGGTAAAGCTCTCGCCAGTAAGGGTGCTAGGTAACTGATAATGCGGCTTACGGCTAAACATCGCACTTTGTTTCACTAATTTGAAGGCTTGGGTCAGGCTCTGCTCTTGATGAAGCGTCTGCTTACGTGCTTGGATTTGTTGCAAGGTTAACAGCATCGGTTGCTGCTGCCAGGCATGGTGGAGTAGTAGGGAACGAATCTCTTGCTCAATAAGGCTGCGCGAAGCGGCGTTATGCCATAAACACTCTTTTAATAAGATGAGATCTACCGGGGCAATCGCTTGTCGGCCACTGAAAAAGGCGCTGGCCTGAAGTAGATGAATCGCTTTCTTCCATCGACGGTCCGAAATATAGGGGGCTTCAGGAAGTTGTTGAAGCTGTTGGCGCAGTCGATAGACGAGTTCGAAGACCGCTTCGGGTAGTGATACTTTCGGAATGGCTTGCTGCCATTGGAAATATTCTTCGTTGGTAATCGCCAGGTTATCGTCTTCCAGCATAAAGTGGCTATCTTCTACTTGTAATAGCATGCCGTGAAAGTGGCGTTTTTCATTAACATTGGTCAGCCACAGACGGATCAACATCCGGTCATAAAGCGCTTCCAATCCACTCTCTTCATCGGGTAATTCATTAGAAGCGCTGATTAATAAGCGCATCGGGATTTTCTGCTCATCTTTGCCATTACGGAATCGGCGTTCATTTATGGCGGTTAAGAGAGTATTAAGTATTGCTGGACCGGCTTTCCAAATTTCGTCTAAGAACACCACTTCTGCATCCGGTAAGTATCCTTCAGTGATACGCTGATACCGTCCTTCATCTTTTAAGGCTTGAATAGATAGCGGCCCGAAGACTTCTTCTGGCGTTGAGAAACGCGTCATGAGATATTCAAAGGCAGTCGCGTCTTTAAACGCACATTTGATACGGCGGGCAATTAAACTTTTCGCAATCCCGGGTGGCCCCATCAGAAAGACACTCTCGCCACTGAGCGCGGCTAATAGACAAAGACGTATGACATCGTGGCGTTCATATAAGCCTTTTTCTAATTGATTACTCAGACGGACAATTCTATCGGCGAGGAGTTGTGCGGGTATCATCAGGCATCCTTAAATCGCAGCTAAGTTCGCTATCTAGCGAGGCGAGCGTAAGTTTTTCTCATTGCACTGTAAATGATTTTTGTCATTAAGTAATAGCATATGTTAATGCATGATAGGTTTTTTACTAAAACTGTGCATACTGTGCGGACTCTATTAATTATCAAGGTTGTTTAAGACTAATCGA
>Ga0157363_1005735_pt1 | contig 11619 bp, 5 predicted proteins | sample AttsexASBM1_FD_111477 | JGI IMG/M metagenome (GOLD analysis project Ga0157363, IMG submission 111477) | Fungus gardens microbial communities from leaf cutter ant in Ribeirão Preto, State of São Paulo, Brazil - Atta sexdens ASBM1 | ecosystem: Host-associated > Fungi > Mycelium > Unclassified ...
AATGACTTATGCAATATAATTATTTTTACAATATTTTTATAATATATATGCAGTATAATGTAGTATTTTATACGGGAAAGTAATCATACACATATATTGAAGCCGCTTTTTACACACTTGGATTTACATGAAAGTGTAATTATTTTTTAATGATATTGTTTACATACATAATAACATAATTTTTTAATCTACACAAACTAAATTTTTCAGAATAATAACCTAACATATTTTTATGCTTTCTACATAAAAAAAAATCACAGATATTAAATTATATTCTTATACCTTAGACAAGTTACTGCATTGATATATTTACTCGACAATTTGAATATTTTTCATTTCAATGTTTGATCGCAAGGAGCGAGTCTTTCGCTTTATATTTTCGCACTGATTTTTTTCTCGATAAAATTCCTTTTCAAAGAAGTGTATTGCACTAAAGGAAAATCGATCCAAGAGAACCTTCCACCAACACGACGGCGGGATCACTAATGAAAATAAGCAGGGTCGTCGGCTAATTGCGCAAGAAGAGGTCGACAGTACTCGTTAAGTGGTCCCACCTTCAAAATGTCTTGTTAAATGGCACATGGCCCGGTTCACTATTGCGGTGACATCAGCACCGGCATCATCATTTGGAAATACGTCATATATACGAGGGTAGACGTTAATTATCTAAGGCGGCAAAATAATTACCACCATTATTATATCGAAGGATTTTATTTTCTTTGAAAGAGAGAGCTTTAAGAGCTTGATAAAATATTGGGATGGTGCTAGATGCACCATCCTGCTAACTCGCGATGAGCGAGCTGATCGTTCTTGTAATAGAGTAAATTCCTTAATTAAATTTACCAGTATTTTGCGAAAAATTTTTGTCGGAATTCAGAACTGTGCTTGCATAGAAAAATCTAATTCATCTGATATTCAATTAATAAACAGAGTATTATTTGATTCGGAGAATTGTAAAGAAAAAACAGTATTATTTCGCTAATCAAATATGAAGATTCTTTAAGATTTAATATTTAACGCTATCATAGTTTTTAATATTACTACACGCTTAAATTATTTATAACTGTTAAATTATAACTGTTAATAAGTAGTAGAAGTTTATCTTTAACAGAAACAATCTTTTACTTTTGTCGAATATTTTATACTTCTACTTGTGAGTCTGTAATTTTTTTTTGTTATCTTACAGTATCAGTTATTTTTATTATTATTAATTTTTATTAATAGAGAAAACTGAAAATACTTGATTTTTGGGAAGATTTGATTTCTATTCATTCTTTAAACAATGAAAAGATTTAATCTTTTTCATGTTACTGGCAGCGTTTATTCCTAATAGAACTCAGGAAAGGAATGTAAAATTCGGGTATCCGCCCACAGATCTGTTAGACGTGCGACTTTGGATCGATTCTGCAGATCGGCTCGCAAAATTGTGTAAAGTATGGTCCTACATTAATTGCAAGCGATCGCAAGTTTGCGACAGCCAATATGAAGTGTTGATTTCAAAATACAAGCTTCAAATTGTCTCTCGCAACAAACTTACAACTAATGTAGAATCGGCTTAAGATGCGAGTATCCATGGAACCATCTGCGATACGAATACTCGCAGAATTGTGCACGATATGTGAGCAATATTAATACCCATTTCAATGCGGATATCCGCTGTATGCTACAGATATCTGATTGTAATTTTATTGATTTTAAAAGTGTTTTACAATCGTTCGCAGTGATTCTCGTTTCCGTTTGTAATTAAATATTCCGGAATTAAACTGTTTCGTTTTCGCATTATGTTACATATTAAACACATTTCCAAATTTAATTTGCCTTGTAAGAACTGTACATCCTTAATTTAAACTTTTTAACTACAAACAAAATGAAAATTAGTATAAACAATTCTAAATAAACAATTCTAAATAAACGGATACTCGCATCGAAATTAGCATCATTTACGATTCCTCGAGTATCCGTATCGCACACGATTATGTGGATATTCACATCGTATATAGTTCTACTGATATCCGAATTAGCGGATACCGCGGAACCAGTCCAGATCCATATGCATAGATAACAAAGCGGGCGAGCGAATATTCCGAGCTCTACTTCCTAACCCCAAACTTGCCCTTTGGCAGTTGAGCACCGACAAAAATAAAATGTTGATGCATTTTACTTTTTAAGATGTCCAATTATTTTTTTGTAAGTATTAAATTGTTTTTTAAATTAAGTTTAATAATTATAGATTAAAAGTCTAAATAATGGATAAAAAATTGATTGCTTTAAGAAAGAATTACAAGCTTCTTCAGCAAAAATCTGTTTACAAAAATTAAAAGTTAATATTAAAATTCAGATTAAAAAGTTCTCCTTAAATATATTTCATCCATGCAAGATAGAGGATACTTGATTCACGAGTCTCTCATAACATGCCTGTCATTTCTCATCTATTTTTAGCAGAAAACATGCACATCCTTTTTTGTTTTAGACTCAGAGTATACAAACTATACAAAGACAAAATGAAGTCGCCAAAGAGCGTACTCCAATAGACCCGGAAAAGTTAAAATGGGCTGTGAAGCATATCTCAGAAGAAAATGTAATACGCTCCGAGCGCGCGCGTGCGTAAAAAAATTTAATATTTCTATGATTTTGAAAAGATATGCTCTTTTAATTTGATTAAGATTTAATTTAGCGTAACTTGGCTGTGAAACGTTACTTAATTAAGGTTACTCTAGTGACTATTACCTTTAGTTTTATTATCTATATTTATAAAAAGTTTAAAAATTGAGATCTTTTATCGATTCCATTAAGATAATAGACATCTAAGTTGATTAGGGATTCAACGTTACGTACTTAATTATTCTATAATGATAATTTTAACTGATAGGTATTACATACCAAAATAACTTGTTTATGTTTCAAATTACATTTTGTAACTTATTTGATTTTATAAAAACTTTTAATATAAATTGATTAATTAATATCTTTAATTGCACAAATTAAAATATAGGTATGACATGATACCCCAAATCACAAAATCTTGGATCTTTAAATTTTGGATCGAGTGTCTCACAAGAAATTTTCTTAATATATTTTTAATATATGATTGTTTTTACTAAAGTATAAATTACTCTAAAAATTATTATTTAATTTTTTAAATTTAGTGTAATTAATAGGAATAACGGATCTATCCGGTCTATCCAATCTATTCGGTTTTTTATAATCTAGTCGGATATTTCGAGTGTCTGATAGGATTGTGATAAAGTCATTTCTCTTAAAATTTGGATAAAAATAATTATACATATTTAAAATTTAAATTTTCAGAATGTTTTATTATATGTATATTTGGCCAATCCATAAATTACATATTTCTTTATTAAAGTTTAAATATTAATTAACATATATAATAAATTTAATTCAAAAATTAAATTAAAATAATTTTTTATGCTTTTATTCTTTCTTTGTTTATTACATTTTGATCACACATTATTTTTTAAGGATTTAAAGTATTTTATATTGAATTCGATTGGACACACTCAGTACGCATTGGTGCACATTAAAACCGTCGTACACAAAATAACATAAAAATATGTTTATAAATAAATATAGATCGATTAAATACTCAGTACATTTTATTGTGTATCCTATTAAATAAAATATATATTTCATAATTCGAAATATTTGCATTTCATTTTTATACTCAAATTAAATCGGTGTATAACGGCTTTAATATGCGTCAGTGCGCATTAATGCTTCCAATCGAATTCGCCATTATATCTTTCATAAGAAATATGAACATTTTTTCATAAGAAATATGAACGTTATCAGGCAATAATCTGCTTCTATTTTTTTGTATAAATATTAAATCTTTATAGTATCCGATTTATATTATAATATCCGATAAATCATTATCTCTTGCATCCATAGTAATTAGACTATCAAAATATCTGTGCTATAACGATATATAATATATATAACGATATAATCTTTTCTTTTATTTTTGGAAATAATTCAACGAAATTAAAAGGGGCGAAAAGTGTCTCCAATTCATCATCATCATTTGTTTTGACCTAAGAGACAACTCACTTTTTAATATTTTTTAAGATAACTGTAAAAGACGAAACAATGAAAATATTTACGTAATTGATAATAAATCACATATTAGAGTATAGTAAGATCTAAATAACAAAAAATAATATTGAGTAAATGATGTTTATAGAAAACGATGTACGATAAGGAAAGAAATTGCAAGGTAGAGAGAAAAAAAATACTCTAAAGACTCCAGGGAAGTTAATGAAGCACGACGGTAGAATGAGAAAGCTGTATACTGTGGATAATTAAACCGAAGGCGCTGTTTCTATCTATGTCTAATGGCCACTTGAGTGGCAAATTGCAAGGACGTATGTCTGGCGTTCGCGCATCCCCCGAATAGTCGATTTGACAGAACAGACTCGTAAAACGGACGATTAAGCGAAGATTAACTCCTCGAGTCACGAAACGTGTTAGTCGCGGAGGGAAACCAAAAACTATCGTTTCCTTTGTCTGTTCTCGATTTTCTCCGATCTTCCTTGCCTATCGTGCTGTACGAATCTTTGATGGTAACAGAGCACCCCGCTATTTGCTCGAAGCGTACAGGGCAATGGGATCTAAAGGATTCCGTTAATGGGGTTACTTCGCTGCGTCGTTATGGAGTCGTAACCGCTTCCCATCTTTAGTCCACCTTGTAAGATCGTCTTTTCTAATCAAGAGCGGCAGTGTATTGCTTTTATCCCCAAGTATTTTTTTCCCGGCTATATTTGTTAACGCATTCCATAGATTAAATATTTCTCATATATATGTATGGAAAGAACAAGTTTGCTGAAGTATAAAAAAATTATTTTCAAATCTGTAAATGTGTGTCTAAAAATTTAGATGTACACAGATCTGAAAATAATTTTGTTGGACTAAAATAATTATGTAGAAAATTGAAGCATGAATAATGTAAGAACTTTTTACATTTTACATTGAAAAAAATTTCTGGTTAAAAATGAACGAATCAGAATTTTCTGGTTAAATCTTTTATAATTCTAGTGAGATAACCAGATGTTCAATTATGATGACCTGATTCCTATTGATATAATCAGAATATTATTAGTTCGTTCATTTTCAACCAGAAATTTTTCTCAGTGTAGCAATTAGCTTGTGAGCATTCTACATAATTCTTTTCAGATCTATATTTAAATCATTAGATATTTTAGCAAAACTGTCTTTTTCCGCGTATATTGCAAAATTCTACGTAAATAAATAATAATCAAACTAATAATGTGACAAGGTGAAATATTTTCAGTAACAAACTTGCAAAGGCATTTTTCGAGAGATAAACAAAAGATTTAACGTTCTTTCAAGATAATTAAGTTGTATTTACAATTTATGTAAATCTTAATACAGAAAATGGAAATGATTGCTTTGTTTTATAATATTTATTGTTATGAATTTAAGATTGAATCAAAAGGTAAAAGCCTTAACATTTTTAATAATAAATAAGATAATCGTTAAATAAAAAATTCGCTCTCTCTTCATCTGAATTTATTATAACGAATGATTCACTTTGCATTTAGAATTAATAAGAAGATGCTTGAGAATAAACAGAAAAAGATGGAAAGAGGACTAGTTTATGGTTCTACAATACATATTATATAGGATCGTGTTCTATATAGCTATAAAACAATTTAGAAAAATCGGCTGATTTTCTTATTGGCAAATTTTCACGAGCACAACGAAGAGAAAGGGCGAAGAGAGAATGACCGTAAGTATCGAGGCAATTCGTCCCAAAATAGTTCTTTCTCGGATCATGTAAAAGTACCGCAGAAGTAGACACATAAATTTCTCTATCTCCGCGCTCATTACAATTTTATCTTTGCTCCGTTTGATTTATTCCGAAAAGTTTAGTAACTTTACCATTGTTCACGGACCGAGGAAGATTGCATTGTGCGTTGGGATACTTACGAGGGCAGCAAAAGGAGACCAAGTTTCGTGCACGATATGCTACCGAGTCGTAGGAATATTTCGTTGCGCCACGTTTAGAATGTGTTTTTTTTTCCTCTGTCGCTTACCCTGACTCTTCGCTTAGCTTTAATTAAAATCCGAGAAAAACCTCATGTGAAAGCTATGAAACGCAAAACGTTCCTCTTTAACGTTCAAAAGTCACTATTTATATTTAAAAAAATGGAAAAGAATATATTTAGAAAAATATTTATTTATTGTCATATATTAAGAGTTAAATCGAGAAATAACTGTCTTATAATTGTTATACAAATGTTATTCATATTTTATGATATAAAATAATACAAAAAATTTGAGTTAAATTAGAATAGAATATATTGTAGAACAAATAGATAATCTTTTATGCACTTATCCTAAAATAGTCAGTTTTTGGCTAAATTTTTTAATCAAAATTTGACAACAGAGACATTTGTATTCTCATATATTGATGATTGGCAAGAAAATTGACAATCTTCAATGTAAGCAGCACAAATTATCTCTTGAGCTGCTAATTCTAATTACTTGCAATCACGTCATTCTAGATCGATACAATGTAGCTGACGCAGTTCACGTAGGTTACAGAGAATCACGTCAATTATGGCTCGTAAACGCGACCGTAGTGTCACGGACTGCGTTTAAACCGACACGTCATCTTTAACGACCCCGGAGTCGTAAAAGCGTGTCACTGTTACTTTTCATCCGGGCTCCTGGAGCCCGATGAAACAATCCTTGTAAATCAGCCCTCGCTGTCTGTTCAAACCCTTCTCTCAACCGATCTGCCCATTCGAACAGCACAATACTTCGTGAAATATGAATGCGAGAAGGGATTACGGTGAACATAAGAGGAAAAAGGGATTCCGAACGTGAGAGGGATTCCGATTCTGGCGAAGGTCGCCGATAGACCATTGTACTTATTAATTATTATTACTCATTAGTTGTGTAACCATCTTATACTTATCCAGAACTAAATTTTATACATATAAACTAGAGATATACGAATCAAGGTTTTTTTATTCCGAATTGAATCGAATCGAACCGATTCGAATCTGAATCAAATCTGGAAGTTAATTATGTATCTTGAAATAAAGTGAAAATTACAAAAATGAGAAAATTTACTGGATATTTATAATGTTATTGATCAACACCTAGTGTATGTTTATATGTATAAGATTATCAATATAAATATTTAATTCTTATATGTAAGACTGTCTTAAGATATTATGAACCAATAAGAGTACCGCATTAGCAAGACTTAATGATCTCAAAATAAGGACTATGAATATCAGTCAAAAATTAGAAATTTTCGAATGGTTCGTGTTCGAATCATAGTGATTCAAATTCGAATCGAATCGAATCTTACTTGATTTGATTCATATTGGAATAATTCGCACATCTCTATATGAAATCTAAAAAATCTAAACCTTACACTCATATCCTTAAAAAAGAAATTTTTACTATAAATATTATTATTGTACTTTTTATTGATTCACCCCACATTACTATTGTATTTTATTTTTTCTGTTACAGGTAAGATATACTTAAGATGATATAAAACATCATTAACGTCATACATCATTAACGTCATGGTAAGTTTTTTTCTACCATCTCAAGATGGTAGAAAAAATTCATCAATTATTTTTGCTGAATCTCTAATATCTAATTCGTGATTCCTTCGTCTACTTGCGAACCTCTTTCTATTCACATCACATACTGCTGGTTCACGTCGGTCGTTTCTCTCGAGCCTTCCCTGGAATCGTATGCATGTGCACGTCTACGGACGACAAATCTAGGACACCATCTGTTGTTAGCGCGAGGTATGAGAAGTGGAGAGAAGGACGTCCGTGGCAGTGCCGCTGACATAATTATGATTAATTATAATAATACCCTACGCGCCGAATACCAGACTGCGGCGACACGCCGCCAAGTCATACGTGCGCTCTAATGTAGTCAGCCGATAAGACATTCTCCGCCTAGACGACAGTGTCACGGAAATCACATCAGAATATAACGGTGCACAATTAAAAAATGTATTTTTACAGCTGTGATGCTATATCCTTTTTTTAATGTTTGTAGATGAGAATTATACTTTTCATTCTTCAATTAAAATGTTGATTTTAGAAAGAACATTTCAAATGGCCAATTCTACGAAAGATCAGAATTCAATTTAAAAACTGAAAAAAGATGCTGAATATATACTGCAAGAAGACAGATCGTATTGATTTTAACAAAATGTCGTAGCGCAGTAAAAATCATTTTCATAATATACTTTTTATTTTAATAACGGCAATATCAGTGCAGAGTGTAATAAATGAGTGATTTTCTGTTTATATTGAAAACATACGTAATTTCTCTATTTTGAATCGTTATTGATCGCTAAAACTTGCGACCATTATCGTACTCCATGAATTACACTTTATTAGCACAGCCTGCTCCAAGCTCGTATACATTCCTACGCTATTTAAATCCATACATTTATAACCCGTATATTCACATAGAGCTTTACTAATTGAATAATAACGACTAGATATTTTCGCGATATCGGTTGCGCGCATATTATCCGGAACCGTATTTCAATGTTGTGTTACCGCACATTTGGAATTAATTTTCGCTTACGTATCTACTTTCGTTCAAGAGATAGGCGAGTTGCATGTATTGATCTCTAAATCCGTCTTGAGCATGAATACAATTTACTTTTACGTGTGTTGCAACTGTGGTGGTATCAGCATATTTAGACCTTTGATTAGCACAGGTTTGGTCGCCAATTTGCTGTTTCGAACTTCAATACGATTATCAACTGTTAATACCAGAGCTAAGTGGCTTTGGCATCTCTACTAACGTGGAAATTCAGTTTCGTTACCTCCCTGCATGCTAAGTAATCTCTATTGATTGATTACACTGATCATTACTCACACATGAAGAATGATTTGATCATAGTTGATTTTAAGCAAACTTCTTCATTTATTTTTATAGTTTTTGTAGTTTTTTGTAGTTTTTTCAGTCATCTTAATATGCCAGACACTGAAATATGATCTTAATAATTGATATAAATGATAGTGATTAACAATTAAATTATATAGAGGGTTAAAAAAATTCTTTTTTTTTCATAAATTGATAGTAAAACTCTTCGAGAATATATCCCTAAAATTTTAGAGCGAAATTCGTAATCCCTCAATATAAATTCGCTTGTATATACGAGTGCATGACATGCAAGTATTATATAATAAATAATTTTTAAAAAATTGTTTTTCATATAGTTCTAAAGTACACTTAAAGCCATTCAATTTTCATTCTGGAAAATTTTTTTTTCATTCTGGAAAATCTTTTATAGTTTCGAGATTCAATTAAAAAAAAAACCGGTTTTTTCCGGTTCGAGAGGGTGTTTCACTCCTAAATCTCGAGATAAGCACAAACAAAAAAAAATACGGTTATATTCTTTCATACTCTACGTTTCCAAAGCTCATTAAAATCTATGAGGTTCGGTCCCTTATTAGTTCCCTTATTAGTTGCACGGAAGAGGCCCGAGTAGCTCGTAGACTGGCTCAAATTCCTCAGAATGAATTCCATGAGAAAGCTGAAAGATTATTATATATGTATCTCTGGAATAACAGATTATAACTGTAAGTATTCAAGAACTAAATTGAAAACTTTAAACGCGTTTTTCTCGAAATTTGTTTTTTGCATGTTTTCAATTTTGTGTATACGATTGAGAAAAAAGTATTTGTCCGATTGACTTCTTTTGGAGTTTGTTAGCTAGTAGTCAACTATCCTTAATGAATCTAAAAAATTAAATAAAAATCAACATTAACAATTTTTATATAAACAAACGGCTGCTGCTTAGTGAAAATCGTACCTTTTTTCAAAGTTGCACAAAATTTTATTTTATATATATTGTTTTTAATTTTTGTAGATTTATTTAGGATGATTTTCTATAAAAATTAAAAATATTGTTTGATTTTTCATTTTCAACAAGAATTACAATCGATAGGACACAAAATCGTAACATTGCGCCAAACTAAATGTTTATTATTTATATATTTTTATTATTTTTAATTTTTACTTTTTTTTCATATAAAAATTTGTACGTATTTTACAATAGTTATATTAAAACATGCAAAAAGTTTGAAATCGATAAATGTTAATCTTCTTTTTGAAAAAAAATTACAAAAGATGTTTTCCGTCTCCTAATGCAGGAGACTCAAATTTTAAATTTTTATGTTAGAATCTAAAAAATGAATTTCTTTTTTCATCGAAATTCTTATAAAGCTAAAAATTTATTAAGTAAATATAAAATGTGATCAAAAATTTGAATTAATATTTATCATATATGGATAAAAATGATAAAATAAAACATAAATAACATATAACATTTAAATATTTATATAACAATAAAATATCAGTATACAACAATAAAATATAATAAAATATAAAAACAATTTATTTTTGAGAATCAACTATTTCATGTTTTTTTTTATTTTTAGAAATTTATGCCTTTTAATATCGAATTATTTATATATTTTGTTTGTTGCAATACGTACGAATATAGGAAATAAAAATTTAATTAGACATTCAGAGGAAGATATTGAAATCTAGCTTAAGCACCTCAGGACTTTGCGAACAAGCGAGCTTTAAGGTGCCACGTCCTCACTAATTACAAGACAAAGGAGTAAATGCTATAGATTAGCTCATTAGTAGAACGCTTGTCTCGTAATACAATTAATTCATCCCATGGCAACGCCTCTCGCGTGTATTTCGCCGTCTCGCGTTGTAGCTCGTCTTTCAAGGCGAGTAGACGATGCGAAGAGATCAATATAGCAGACTCAAAGCAATTAAATCGATTATCCATATATCGATGATACATTATATACCGATGTACATATCTTTTTCAGAACTGAGATAACGTCAATCTCGTGTTTTTATGATGATCGCACAATAATAACCAATTTTCTTGGTTGAAATTTGTGTATCCGGTAGAGCTTGATGATTAAACGAGCCAGCCAGTAGTACAGCCCGACTATCATCTATTACTCTTCACGTTCAATAATAAGAATTCGATATTGCAGAATAACATTCGTACGTTTGCTTGGCAAGAATCGTGCTCTTAAAATTCAAATGACAATGAGTCGCGAGTGAATGAACGAGCAAGTGAACATCAGTTCGGCAGCGAACGAAGCCAACCGTTGTTTCTGCGGATATCACGCCGCATTGTTACGCGAATAGCAGCAACGTTCCGTAATTAGTCAGCGGTTGATGTACTCGTTTGCCTTAGTATTATTGCGCCTGTACAATATCCGCTGCTCCTTTCACTTAGTGCCGCGCATTTCTCCCGATATTGCATTACACTGCGCTTCCGAAACGTAACTTACCTTTCTCGCAGAGCTTCTCTGCCGGATTAGGAATCAACAAATTTCATCGAGCGTACCCGCAATGGCATCATAATCCATTATATCGTGTGGAAATCGGCTGGTGCCTGGCTACATCGCCTTTTGATATTCCACGGCAAAAGCTACCTAAGTGGATCTTTGTTACATTTTGCCGCGTCATTGTCGACATCCCCCGAGGCGCTCTGACATTTCGCCTCTAGCATCGATATTTGTATGCTTTTGAAAATACATTTGG